>Ga0181349_1000108_pt1 | contig 31521 bp, 47 predicted proteins | sample Su13VDMM110SD_FD_130106 | JGI IMG/M metagenome (GOLD analysis project Ga0181349, IMG submission 130106) | Freshwater viral communities from Lake Michigan, USA - Su13.VD.MM110.S.D | ecosystem: Environmental > Aquatic > Freshwater > Lake | place: USA: Michigan | collected 2013-07-16 | reverse complement strand
AGTGAGGCCAGACACAACGGAGATGTCACGTATCACAATATTGGCCGCAGACTCATTTATAGTGCAATTTTCAGTGTACACAATTAAATTGACCTCGTGCGGCCATGTTTTTAAAAATGTTTGTATCATGCGCTGGCCGTACTTTGCATAACCATCCGCGTTGAAAGTGGTAATTACAGTGTATTTCATCTCACGTACTTATGATCAATAACATAGCCTATTTTCCTTCTCAGTGTGCTCAAAACAGCAGACCCATAATGTCAGCGGTACTAGATCTCTTGCAATCTCGGGGCATACAAACACAAGAAAACTCCATGACCGCAGATGCGGCTGTAATTTGGTCAGTTTTATGGGCCGGGAGAATGGCACCCAATCAGGCTGTATACGAGCACTATAGATCACAAGGTAAGCCAGTTGTGATAATTGAAATAGGTGCGCTGTATCGCGGCAACACCTGGAAGATTGCAGTGAACAACATTACCTCACAGGGATACTATGGTCAACAGGACAATTTGGACTGGGATCGGCCTGCCAAACTAAAGATCAGTTTGGCCACACAACTAGGCTCTAAACCCAACATTGTGATTGCCGCACAACATGATCGTAGCCTGCAAGTTGCCGGAGTTGACATGACTGAGTGGGTTAAAAACACAATTGGCATTCTTAGAAACAACACGGATCGACCTATTACCATACGTCCTCATCCGAGATGTAGACTAATGTTACGCAATTTACCACCAGGTGTAAGCATGGAGTCTCCGCAAAGACTGGCCAACACATACGACAGTTACGACATGCATTTTGATTGTCATGCTGTGGTAAATTATAATTCTGGACCAGGCATACAAGCAGCCATAGCAGGAGTACGGCCAGTTGTAGAATCAACCAGTTTAGCGTATCCTGTTGCAGTGGGATTTAGTAATATTGAGCAACCTTATGAAAAAGATAGACAACTGTGGCTCACGCAAATTTGTCACACTGAATACACTGTAGAAGAACTACAACGAGGAACATGGCTAAAAAGAATAGAACCCGCACTAACTAACTGAAAGTAAATAATTAATGAATCAATCTTGGCTGACTTACTACAGAAACAAATACTATCCATTGCTTAATCCTGACCCGTTAGAAAATGCAGGCATCTTGGCCAATGGCATGTACAAACGAGACATTGGATTTGACATAATGTTTAGACTGTTGCTAAACAAAAAACAAAACAATTTTTCTATTATTGAAACTGGTACACTTCGCACACCCGGGCAATGGAAAGATGGACAAAGTGCTTTTTTGTTTACTGAATTTGTAATGATACATGGCGGCCAAGTTCGATCTGTGGACATTGATCCTGACGCATGTGCTATTGCATCAACTGCATTACCAGTTGACCAATTTTCTGTCACATGTTCAGACAGTGTAGAATGGTTGCATCAACTGACTGATCTTGACGGTGTGGATTTGTTTTATTTAGACTCTTGGGATGTAGATTGGGCCAATGATACTGCCAGTGCAGAGCATCATTTAAAAGAATTTCAAGCAATTGAATCTTTCTTGTGCCCAGGTACTGTGGTTGCAATTGATGACAACAGTAGATGGTGCCACAGTGGGCATCGTGCTGGCAAGGGACGAGCAGTGCTGGAATACCTTGAATCTAAGGGGCACTTTCCAATTTATGACGAGTATCAGATTATTTGGCGGTTTTAAATGACTAATACTTTGTTAACTGAAAAAGAAATGCGCAGAGCAGCCAAGGCAGCCAAAATTGCTACTGAACACAAAGAATCTATTGATTGTGCCTGTGTAATACACGGCAATGGGTATGATTGGATTTATGTTGATCGACTGTACAATATGTTGACTAGACATTTTACCAAAAGTATTCGCCTGCACGTATACACTGAACAAAGTCGATCAGTGCCTGACCACATGATCAAACATGTGCTTGACGAGTGGCCAGGGGTAAGCGGCCGCAGAAGATCCTGGTGGTACAAAATGCAATTGTTCAACCCTGCTCACTACGCTGGACAGTTATTGTATTTGGATCTTGACACAGTAATAGTCAATAGTTTAGATTGGATTTTGCACTTGGATACACGTTATTTTTGGGCCATTCGAGACTTTCAATCATTGTGGAGACCGCAGTTTCAAGGAATCAATTCCAGTTTCATGTACTGGAACACTATGTCTTTTGCTAAAATTTGGGACGATTTTTCGTGTCAAGATATCCACCAGATACGAAAAAAATACAACGGCGATCAAGATTATCTCACTGATGTATTATCTCCTACCAAGCGAAAGTTTATTGATAACACCCGAGCAGTAAGTTGGCGGTGGCAAGCATTAGATGGCGGAATGAATTTCCAAAAACGCATCCATAAAATTCCTAATAGAGGCACCGAGTTTGATCCAAAAACCAGTTTGTTAATTTTTCATGGAAATCCCAAACCGGCCCAAGTGCAAGATTTAGTTATACAAAGCCATTGGCGTTGACATAAATATATTAAATTGGAGTTTACAATGGGTACAAAACAAGTTCAAATGTCTTTTTCGGTAACAGCAGAACCTGACAAAACGGTGAATGCTATTATTTTTGTTGATGATGTACAAAAATACGCTGGCGCATTGGCCAATGTGTCAGACATGGTGACATTTGATTTAGATGTTGCTGATCAACAAATACTAACATACATTCAACCGAATAGTTACGGTCAATGGGTTGTACCGGCAACTATTTCAATCACAATTCAGAATGGATCTGCTACACTTATTCCAACCAGGGCAAATTACACAGGGCATCTGGCAAATACTAACTCAATTTATGCTCCTGGGTCGTCTGCAGACTATCAAGTAGTATGGATTGCTTCCCAACCATTATGGAACGGAGTGGCTGATTTAAATCGATATAATTTTGGAATTACCAATCCAGAGACAGGTGCTATACCAATATACAGCAACGAGACAGTGACATTCCAACAGTCAATGCCACAATGGGCAAATGAATAAACAATAACCCTGCAACATGCAGGGTTTTTTACATGGTTGACCGATAATTCTCGTTTTGCTACAATTAGAACTTAGCAACAAAGAGTCTGCCATGGGTTACCGGGTAATTGAAGTTGATGCCATGCGTGAAAAATACGGTGCCCGTCCAGGACTGGAAGGTCCGTTTAATTTCTCAGGCAGAGTGTTGTATTATGACCCCAAAGAGGGTGCCTACTATGACCCGCGCACTGACTTCTACGTGAGCCAGGACGAAATGGATGCGCTCAACCAACAATTTTACGAAATCTTAAAAAGGTAATACTTTTGCTGTACTTTGCTTATGGAATGAATACCAACCGTGAGGGCATGGCTTCTCGCTGTCCGGGCGCACTTAGCCTGGGACATGCACGCCTGATCGACCATTCATTCCGCTTTGCTGTTCACGCTGATGTGGTGCCTGTTTTAGGTTCCTATGTGGATGGTGTGCTGTGGCGCATTGATCAGTATCATTTAAATAGCCTGGATACCCTTGAAGGCTTTCCCTGGTACTACAACCGCGGCCAATTTGCAGTGGAACACCGTGACGGAGTGGTTGTTGCAGAGTGTTACTTTATGCAACCTGGCAATGAAGACAGCCTGCCCAACCAAAGCTATTTTGACATGGTGGTGCAGGGCTATGAGCAACATGGCGTGCCAACAGAGCAGGTATTTAATAGTGTATACGATAGTATTATATAACCCGCCAATTTGGCAGGACTTGACCAATAATTAGTGATCTGCTATAATACACACATAGACAGCAAAAAGGAGCCCAAATGCAAATAGCTACAGCAATCAAACACCTACAAAAAGAAACAGAATTCCAGGGCATGGGCCTGTTAGAAACCCTGCAAGACATCAAACAACATGGTCGCATGCTATACAGCGAGAGCACAATGGAAGCGTTTGTTGTTTTAATGCAACAAGGCCAAGAGATGTTTGCCCCGGTTGACCAATAATTGCCAATTTGCTATAATACACACATAGACAGCAAAGTTCAACAGCACACTAAGGAGCCAACCATGAGTGCAATTCGTATCGTTCGCGGCGTTTACCGCAACAAGACCGTTCAAAACCAAGTGTTCAATTTGGTGAGCGGGTTCCAAACTGGTGCCAAAGGTGGCTATGTCACCGTGCAAAATGATGGTACCTTTCCCAACTGCCCTGATACCATCCGTATCAAGGTAGAAAACATTTCAGACATTGAGTATACTTCAGGAGAAACTGTGCAAGAAAATACCGTAAAGTTCAAGCCCACTGTGGTGGCAGAGACAGACGAGCAAGCCATGGATCGTATCCGTGAGCGATTTGACATCCTGCATGAGATGACCAAGGCCTGCGTGAGCGGCGACATCCGTGCTATGATTGTGAGTGGCCCTCCAGGCGTGGGCAAGAGCTACGGTGTGGAGCAAGAAATTGACAAGGCCTGTTTGTTTGACAAGTTGGCCAGCAAACGCCTTAAGGCCGAGGTTGTTAAGGGCTCAGCCAGTCCCATTGGCCTGTACAAAACCCTGTACAAATACTCAGATGCCAATTGTGTGTTGGTGTTTGATGACTGTGACTCCATCCTGTTGGATGACGTTGCACTTAACTTGCTGAAGGGTGCCCTGGACTCCGGCAAGAAGCGTAAGATTTCCTGGTTGAGTGAGAGCCGTGTGTTGAGCTCTGAGGGCATCCCAGACAGCTTTGACTTCAAGGGTTCGGTAATTTTTATTACCAACTTGAAGTTTGATACCATGCGTTCGCAGAAATTGCGGGACCACTTGGATGCACTGCAAAGCCGATGCCACTATTTGGACTTGACACTAGACACCATGCGTGACAAGGTCCTGCGGATCAAGCAGATTGCCAAGGACGGTGTGTTGTTTGCAGACTACGACTTTGACGAGTGTGTGCATGACGAGATCATCGCCTTCATGGACGAGAATAAAAATCGTTTGCGTGAGATGAGTCTGCGTATGGCTCTTAAGATTGCGGACTTGCGCAAGATGTCAGTGTTGAACTGGAAGCGCCTGGCAGAGACCACTGTTATGAAACCCGCAGGAGCCTAATATGGCTGGAAAAGCAAAGTCTGTTTACCTAACAGTAACTGTCAAAGGGCAGGTCAAAAGTGTTTTTCACAAGATGTTTTTTGACGCCAACTCTTATAACGAGTATGTGAACTCTGCTGAGTTTAAGGCCAAATGGAATAGTACAGAATTTGATATTATCAAAGAAGTATACTGATCAATAATAGCATTAATGTAAGGATTTGATATGTTTGAAATTTGGGATGGTGATTTGTACCTGTACTCGGTGGATACTGAGTATGAAGCAGACGAACAGCGTGAGGCTGGCTTTACAGTTAAATGTTTAGAGTATTACGGAGCGTGACATGGAAAAATTTACAGTTTTTGTCGGTACAGTTGTGCTTGCTATTGCAGGAGTTCTGTTACTGAGTTTCTTACTTAGCTGGCCTGTGTACATGCTGTGGAATGGTTGCTTGGTTGATGCAGTGCCTTCTGTTAAAGAAGTCACCTGGTTGCAAGCCTGGGGCATCACTGTCCTGTGCGGCTTCCTGTTCAAGACATCAGTCAATTCAAAAGCATAACTCTCCAAGGTTATCCTGGGCATTGGTTGGCTCCGGCCCGGGCTTTGTGGCAGGTACCCGTAAAACGGTACCTGTCTTTTTGACTTCTTGCTGTGATAAGTATATACTGTTATCATGCCCCAACAATATTTGCACATAGATTTAGGTGCAAACTATACCCTAGACTTTGAAATACACAACACGCCCTTGGCCGATCTTTGGCTTGAGCGCATGCACCTGCGGGATCCGTATCCAATAGATCATCCTGACCGTTTTTACGGATTTGATTCACAAGAGCAAGAAATTGATCGCGCAGAAAAAATGATTCAGGGCTGTATTGCCACAATCAACAGCTACCAACCAATTATTGAACGAGAGTTTACCACGGTGCATGACCAGGATTGTTTAAACTACCTGCACAACATTTTTGAACAATACCATGGCCTGCTAAATCAACAAAAAACTCTTTGGTGGTTACGTGCTCCAAAGCCTGTGAAAAAGGCACTGGCCGAATTAAACTTGGCTGTTCATCGTTGCGAATCCGCATCAAGAAAACTAAAACCAAGACTTGTTTGCACTTGGTTTGGCTTGCCTAAAGACGTTGCTCTCTCAGAGGAGATCATGACTCAATGCGGTGAGATCAATCCGTCATTTGGAAGTGTGTGTTTGAACTATGTTGAGATTGGAAAAACATTGCTTGACCTTATGACGGACAATGATGCATACATTGGTGACGACGCCTTTCAACCGTTTAACTATTACAACCCAGATTTTGTGGTAAGATTTTTTGAACTTGACTCAGATGAAGTAGACACCATGCTACAAAATATGCAACAATACTATCAAGCACACTATGATTTTTTTGCCAGTCGAGGATACCCACAGTTTAATCATGTTAAACTACAACCTTTAAAATTTCCTGTGGCAAAGATAATTGAAACTATTCCACGTGAACAACTGATTAACAACATACAACAAAGACAACTCGTTACTCGAGTTTATATAGATGAAACGATGCACCATACAAATTCGAGATGAAGTAAACATCAAGCTAGAAGGCATAGACTTGGATGTGCGCAAGGCCCTGGTCAATGCGTTCAAGTATGACGTGCCTTATGCAAGATACCTGCCAGCAGTGCGGCTGGGACGGTGGGACGGTAAAGTAAGTTATTTTCAATTGGGTGGATCAACATACACCAATTTGTTACCAGATATCATACCTATCCTGGAACGCTACAACTACGACATTGAGCTGGACGATCAAAGAGAATACTCAACTGTATTTGAATTTGCTCAAGTTACAGAACAAACATTTGCACACAAGACTTGGCCCAAAGGGCATCCAGCAGAAGGTGAGCCTATCCTGTTGCGTGACTATCAGGTAGAGATTGTAAACAACTTCCTGACCAATCCACAATGCATACAGGAAGTGGCCACAGGTGCAGGCAAAACAATCATGACCGCTGCCTTGAGTGCCAGTATAGAGCCATATGGCAGGTCAATTGTGATTGTGCCCAACAAGAGTCTAGTCACACAAACTGAAAAAGACTATGTTAATCTTGGCCTGGATGTGGGTGTTTACTTTGGCGACAGAAAAGAACACGGGCGCACACACACCATATGCACATGGCAGAGTCTAAATGTACTGCTGAAGAATACCAAAGCAGGTGTAGGTGTGGCAACCATACAGGACTTTATTGAGGATGTAGTATGTGTGATGGTAGATGAAGTACACATGGCCAAAGCAGATGCACTCAAAACACTGCTCACAAGTGTGATGGCAAGAGTGCCAATTCGTTGGGGGCTGACTGGTACTGTGCCCAAAGAAAAGTTTGAAAGCCAGGCCTTATTGGTGAGCTTGGGCCCTGTTATCAGCAAGCTCAGTGCCAACGAACTACAACAACAAGGGGTGCTGGCGCAGTGCCATGTGAACATTGTGCAGTTGCAAGATCATGTGGAGTATTCCGACTACCAAAGCGAGCTTAAATACTTGTTGGAAGAGTCGGGTAGGCTGGATGCCATGGCAGAACTCATACGCCATGTGAATGAAACAGGCAACACACTAGTATTAGTAGACAGAACTGAGTGTGGTCGACAACTTGTTGCAAGACTAGGTGACAAATCTGTATTTGTTAGCGGAGCAACAAAAGGAACAAAGAGACAAGAAGAATATGACGAAGTGGCTGACAGCATTGATAAGATTATTGTGGCTACCTATGGTGTTGCCGCTGTGGGTATTAATATCCCTAGGATTTTTAATCTGGTTCTTGTGGAACCCGGGAAAAGTTTTGTCCGCGTTATCCAAAGCATTGGACGTGGGATAAGAAAAGCAGAAGACAAAGACCATGTTCAAATCTGGGACATAACATCAACCTGCAAATTTGCCAAGCGCCATTTGACCAAACGCAAACAATTTTATAAAGAAGCCAACTATCCTTTTACTCAAGAAAAATTAGAATGGATGAAAATCAAATAAAAAAACGATTGTTAGTTGTTGGGGACAGTTTCATGCGTACGGATCCAGAATATCCTGGACAGCACTGGAGTGAAATGTTGCCAGAATACGATGTATTGATGCGTTCCGAGTCAGGCAGTACTAACACTATTATTGCGCGAAACTTTTTTCAAGGTCTAAAACAAAAGCCAGATGCAATTGTAATAGGATTTACCATGAATGACCGTGTTGAATTCAACGACAACGGTGAATGGCTTACCAGTAGTTTTTGGCAACGTTTAACACCTGATCAAAGACTAACAGCAGATTACTATCGTGCAACATCAGATGAAGATATAAATTTATTCAAGTCTTGTGTGATAGCTAGATCGTTGTTTTTGACTTGTGAAAAATTAAACATACCATATGCCTATTCGCTCAATCAATTGTTTAACAACCGTGCTACTTTGCCGTATCCATCTAATCCTACTGTGATTGATATGTTGAGTGAATTTAGTGATAGAATGTGCGCCACCAATTTGGCAACCTACTCAGGTTTCAAAATGATTCCAGGATTTCATACTGACGATCCTGCGTGGCAAAAAAGATTTGCCACGGAAGTTGTGGAAATCTTAAACAAACCATTGACTTAATCGATAAAATATTGTAAAATTACTTATATGCAAATACTTACCCTAGACAACGTGGCATACAATCTCAATCACTTACCAGAAGAAGTGGATGACATGAGATTTGCCATACTCGACAACAGCAATTCAGCAGACCCAGACTATCATTATATTCCATTGATATTTTTGGAAAGTTTCAATGCTCCTGCGCTGGTGCTACAAGTTGGTGACCACAAAATTAAAATGCCCATGGATTGGCAGATACTAATCGGCGAACCAGACCTTGGCGACTTAGAAATGCTGCCGTTAACTTCGATCAATGATCGCGGATTCAATGCATTTCAATTCAATCCGTTGTCAAGTTTTAGACCCAGCTTTCCGCCAATAGAAATAATTGACGTGTATCAAGAAGTGTCATGGTATGCACCTAAACTCAAAAATGGTCAGATGTTATGCGTTCCCATTAACGAAGGACACAAACCTGACTGTGTGTATTTTGTCAAAGATGTCAGCCGCAATTGCGAGATTGTGGACTACAATAAAGCATGGTGATGCCATACACTGAACCCCAAGTATTTGAAATTATCAATCGCCTGGCCAGAGTGTATCTGGAAAGTTATCCCGACGATCGTGAAGGCCTAGAACGTTTTTTACGTTGGGCTCACTTGCAATACGGCTACCAATATGGGCAGCCTTAAACCAGGCGCCACATACATTTATGAACGTGTGGGCAACGAAGTGTATGCTCGAGAGTTTGGTGCTGATCCTGCTGACCGTAAGTTAATGGGCTATGCATATGATCCTGTAACCGGACACAAAATCGAATATGATGCTAGAACTTCAGACGGTAGGCCATTACATGATCACCTAATGGAGGACAAACTGTGGGGACAAATACGCAGAGCCGCACTAACCAATCCCACTTTACAAGATGCACTGGAACGTGCTATAATGATTTATAAACTGACTAAAACACAATGAGTGATAAACTGACCATTGCCAATGAGATGAAGATGTTTGACCGCAAGGTTAGATCATTCTATGACGATCTCACTGCCGAAGAGCGGAAAAAGTTTTCTAACTATCTTATGATACGTTGGGGTTCGGCAGTAGAAGGTTCAAGAGAACTTCAAGAGTTTTATGTAATTGCCACTAACGAACGACTGAACAAACACTTCTTCAATGTAAGTAAACATCCAAAACTGCAATGGCTTATGGCTACCAGTGTGAGTCCAGACTTGGGCACACCCAGGCATAACTGGATTGCGCCCAAGAAAAAAGAAGCAGGTGCTAGTGCCCGACGCAAAGCATTGGCAGTCATGTATCCTCACTACAAAGATGATGAAATAGATGTCATGGCGTTGCTTGTGTCTGACAAAGAAATCAAACAATACTTAAAAGACTCCGGCGAAGATTCCAAATGACACAATGTCAATTCTGCAAAAAAGACTTTGTTAAAGAAACTTCTTTGGCAGTGCATGTGTGTGAGCCTAAACGGCGTAGGCAAGAACGAGCAGAGCGTGGGGTGGAACTGGGCTTTCAAGCCTACATACGTTTTTATGAGATGAGCCAAGGATCAGCCAAGCTCAAGACCTTTGATGACTTTGCTGACTCGCCTTACTATCGCGGCTTTGTGAAGTTTGGCCGCTATTGTGTGAGCACAAGAACTATCAATCCCAAACAGTTTCTTGAGTGGCTGCTCAAGAACAACAAAAAGATTGATCGTTGGGCGTCAGATCAATTGTACACAGAATATCTCATACAGCATTTGCCCGTGGAGAATGTAAACGATGCACTGGCACGAGCAGTGGAGTTTGGAATGGACTGGGCAGAAAAGAATTCAGCACAACCGCAGGACTGCTTGAGATACGGCAGCACTCCAGCCATGTGCTATGCAGTCACAACAGGTAGGATATCACCTTGGGTAATTTATAATTCAGAGTCTGGACAACAGTTCTTGGGTGAACTCTCTCCTGATCAGATCAGCATGGTATGGCCTTACATTGACTCAGATGTATGGCAAAAGAAGTTTCACAATTATCCTGCTGATCAAGAGTACGCAAAAGATATATTGAACAAGGCAGGTTGGTAACGTGATAGGAAACATTGGTCAAACTGGCAAGTATGTGGCAGTCACCGGCGGCCCAGGCAGTAACTATGTGAACAACGCTGGTTACATGGGGGTAGGGCAGTTACAATACAACACTGCCACTCAACGGCTAGAAGTATACAATGGCACCAGTTGGCAAATGCTTAACTTGGGCACTTACTATGTTGGATTGAATCCAGATGCTGAAGCAATCTTAGACTGGGCACGTGAAAAGATGCAAGAAGAACAAGAAGCACGTGCCATGGCTGAACAGTATCCTGCTGTGGCTGATGCCATGGGTGCTGTTCGTGAGTCTGAACAGCAATTAAAAACCATTGTAGCACTGTGTAGAACATGAGCGCAGAGTATCTATGATATTGATGTTGCTGATAAATATTATTATGAATTTTATTGACAACAAATATACATTATGGTATCAACATCTTATTGCAACTAGGAAGAATCGAGTTCTTCCTAAAGAGATATACGTTGAATCTCATCATATCATTCCTAGATCACTTGGTGGCACTAATCTTAAAGATAACAAAATTAAACTGCTACCAAAAGAACACTTCATTGCACATTTATTATTGACTAAAATGGTCAGAGGCCAAGATAGGTATAAAATGTGGAAAGCATTTAACATGATGTTGACAGAGAACAAAGTCGATCAATCTAGATATTATCCAACTTCTAAATTCTATGAATTAGCAAGAAAATTAGTGGGTCAAGCATCGTCAGATTGTAACAAAGGAAGGACTCCTTGGAACAAAGGTATTCCTAGAAGTACTAAAGTAAAAGAAGCAGTTAGTAAAGCCAATACTGGAAAAACTCCTTGGAACAAAGGTATTCCTAGAACACTAGAAGAAAAAATTTTAATGTCGGCAAAAAGAAAAGAAACTGCACAATCAACAAACGCCTGGAATAAAGGGCAAAAACTAACTCTAATAGAATGTGAACATTGTAAAAAAATGATTGGTGGAGAAGGAAATTACACCAGGTGGCACGGAAAGAATTGTAAAGAAAAATGAAACAAGCGGATATAGATTTGGACGTTCCGGATCGTGCTCGAATACTAGAGCTGATCCAGCACACCCCTGCTAGACAAGTTGTGGATGGCAAGGTGCGTCGTCATAATTCTGGTATCTACATCACAGACATTCCCAAAGATATACCCAATGGCTGTGCGGCCATAGACTATGAGTCAGCAGAACAGCGTGGATACTTCAAGATAGACTTGCTGAACATGAGTGTGTATCAGTTGATCCGTGATCCCGCACACTATGCTGAAATGCTGGCAGCCGCACCGCCATGGCAGAGACTGTGGACTGATACTGCTTGGGCCAGTCAACTGGTGCATGTGGGCAATTATGCAGACTTAATGGCGTCAATGCGACCAGATTCTATCCCCAGAATGGCAGCGTTTATTTCAGTTATTCGTCCGGGCAAAGCACATCTACAGAATCGCTCTTGGACAGAAGTGTTTGCTGAAGTATGGAACGGAGATGACTCACGTGGATACACATTCAAGAAAAGCCACTCGGTCTCCTACGCAGCTTTGGTAGCATTACACATGAACCTGCTCAATCAAGACGCCGCACAAGTGTAATTGATTTTCGTTTGGTTTTCTTGCGAAAAATGTCGTTCAGGCTGCATATAGGCCCATGAACAATTTCTAAGTCTTTGTTGGCAAATGTGCGCAAAGTGGCTCGAAATTCTTTCCACTCGTCCCGCAGAAATATATTGATTGGAATGCTTCGATTGCTTTCCCACCACCAGGTGCTGGCAAGCTCTATGTACTTGAGTTTTTGCGCTTGATCCTGTATGGCTCCAAAATCATAGATAGTGGTGATAACTTCGTCCCTGTTTTGCACGATACCAACATATTCGTCATTTGCATAAATGCATAGAGTTATAAACGGATATTTGTCTGCTAGTTTATTAAATAGATTTTGGGACATGTTTTGTATTCGGGTTATTTATAACGCAGACTCAACCGATATATCTAATACTAAATACAATAATGTATGCAACCACTGTTTATATCTATCAACAAATCCAGCGAGTTTTATTAATTGACACCAGTGGTGCGTACTTTGACCGGAGGTGGGATCCAGTGTACGCAAAAAAACTAACAATCAACAAGGGTGTCGACAATGTGATCCTGTTTGAGTTTGTAAATCAAGATCAAAAGCCAGTAAACATTACTGGCAGCACTTTTGTATTCAGACTGATCAATCTCGAAGGCGATGTGCAACTAATCAGCAAAGAAATGGTTATCCTTAGTGCGCCATTTGGGCGTGCCAAAGTCACATTGACTGCAGCCGAAACAACAGAATTCCCCACTCAAGAAGCCAGCTACAGTATAGATCGCACATCTGGCAATCTTAACGAAGCAGTATTTGTGGATGCACAGGCACAAGCTCGTGCAGACGTCAGCATACAAGATTCAGTGCTGCCGGAGTTTGTGCCCAGCCAGACTGTGACCATTCCCACAATATACGGTCCTGAAATTTATATGAATCCTGTAAATGCAGGAAACTACCCTGACTGGGCGCTAAATCCGCCAACAGCAGGAAACGTAAATCCCAATCCGCAACGCTATACCAGCCAAGTTCCGACTAATGGGGCTAGCCTGACCACATTTCAGCTGACCATGGATCATTTTACAGGCAATGTCAAAGCTCAGGCAGCCGAAAATTACGAAGCATTATGGTATGATGTGGGCAACTTGAACATTTACTACAACAAAACTGGATCTGAATACATTAATGTAGCAGGATATCATCCATTGTTACGTTTAGCAATTGACAGCTATTCGGGTGCAACCATTGTTTCGCCTGCTACCGCAAACGCTCAAGCAGCCAATGGTGTGGTAACTGGCATTACTATCCTTAATTCTGGATCAGGATATTTGGCTCCTCCTAAGGTGACCATCATTGGATTGGGTGCCGGAGCAGTTGCAGAAGCAGAAATTACCGGTGGACAAGTGTCTGCCATAAATGTTATTGATGGCGGTCAAGGATACACGCCAGGGCCTGCAACACCCAATACTCCTGCATCAGTTACAATTTCAACTGGTGCTATTACCAATATAATTTATAGATGAAATTTAAAAAAATTGTGGGGTTCGGCGACTCATGGATGTATGGAGATGAGTTATTGGATCCTGAATTGAGTCGTCAACACAAAGACGCACACACTTGTTGGCATCAAAACGATCCATACAGAAACACACACAGCTTCTTGGGACTCCTGGGCAAACACTATGATGTGCCTGTAGAAAACTTTGGCGTGCCAGGTGGATCAATGCAAAGTTCTATTTGGACTTTTCTTTGGTGGCTGGATCACGAACCAAATCCTGAAGAATGCCTGGTACTAGTTGGACACACTGATTCTGATCGCCTGACTCATTACAACCCCAATCATGTGAGTTTTGGTAACGATCCGCCGTGGAACAAATTCATACACAGCACCTGGGTTGAATATGGATCTACTGTGGTGCCTGAACCATTTAGAGACATGATCAAACGGCAACTGGTATTAACCAACTGCTCAGAATTGGCCAGGCTTAACTACCAGCAAACTGTGCTATTTTTTGATGGCGTTGCTGGACGTAAGAACATACCACTCATGCAATTTCACATCATGCCTGCAGATGTCAGCATAGATTTACCTACCATAATCTGGCCAGGATTTTCAACCACAATGTGGTTCAGAGACATGCCTGGCAATCAGCATAGGGAGATGATCATGCCCGGCGGCCATCCTAACGAAGATGGGCATGTTTTGGTTGCAGACAAGTTGATTTCTACAGTAAACTCTGCTACAATGTAGCAATGCTTGACATCCTTGCGTACCTACCTGCAAAAAAGAAACCCACACCATCAGGTTGGTTGAGTTTCAATGCGGTTTGTTGTCAGCATAATGGCAGCACTAGAGACACAAGAGGCCGTGCTGGACTCAAAGCTACCGAAGCAGGATGGAGCTATCACTGTTTCAATTGTGCCTACACAGCCAGTTTTATCATGGGTCGGACCCTAAGCATTAAAGCTCGCAGACTCCTGATGTGGATGGGTGTGCCAGACATTGAAATTGAAATGCTCAATTTGGAAAGCCTTCGGCATCGTAGCATACATGGCATACTAGAAGATCGACAACAGGCTTGGAATCAACTGGCCGGCATTACATTTGAAGAACGAGACCTGCCACCACATGCTGAGTTGTTGATGCCCGAACATGGTCCATATTGGGACTATGTGCGTAGCAGACATGTGCCCGAAGACTTTCCTGCTATGGTACAGATAGAGAATGATGGTGTTCATTGGACACGCCCGCATGTGGTTATACCATTCACATACGAAAACAAAATTGTAGGATTTACCTGCAGATTTTTAGACAACAAGCAACCCAAGTTTATTTCAGACAGTCAACCAGGCTATGTGTTTGGCACAGATTTACAGCACAACAACTGGACCAATGTGATTGTAACAGAAGGCATCTTTGATGCATTGAGTATTGGCGGTGTGGCGGTGATGCACAACACCATAAGTGACGCACAGGCTCGACTGATACGCAACCTAAGCAGAGACATAACTGTAGTGCCTGATCAAGATCTAGCAGGCATGGAACTGGTGGATCGTGCTGTGGAACTGGGATGGGCGGTAAGTATACCCGAGTGGCCAGAAAAATGTAAAGATGTCAATGATGCTGTGGTTGTGTTAGGGCGTGTTGGTACATTGCTAACTATTATGGCAGCCAGAGAAACCAGTAAGATTAAGATAGAACTAAGGAAGAAACAACTTGTTAAAAGAATACGGACTTCTTGATAAGTCCTCGTGCAAGTTTTGTAGCAAGTATTTTTGCACGATGTTCAGGACTTTGTTTGAAACCTTTTTTCCTGCCAGAATTCTCTTTAATTCGTTCTAGTTGTTCAACAGTTCTTTTTTGACCCTTACAACCTGCAATACTTTTAGCAATAGATTCAGCAGATCTAGTCTTTCCTGTGTTTGCAATTTGCAATTTTCTTTTTGTTTCTTTAGAAACTGTTGTGCCTAACATCCTACCTTTACTAGCATTGCGTATTTTTTCTAAAGCATCGGGCGTGTGTTTATAACCAGAACTACCCTCGCCACCATCAGATTTGTTTCTAAGAATTCCAGTGCCTAAATCTTTACGACCGTACCATCGTATTAGTTTACGCTCTAGTGCAAAGGACCAAAGTTCAGTGAGATTGCAAGATATGATAATTATTTTTGATTTGTCTACTGGCGGCTTTACTTCTAAAAGTCCTTTACGCCATGCCCTATCTTTAGAGCCTTTGCCAATGTAATAAGGAGTACCGTTCTCTCTTAGATATGCGTAAACGTAGAATCCGATTGGATAAGTATTCATGCTGATGTTCCTCCAGAACGTTAGAGTAGTTGGGAATTCCACCTCCGCGAACTACACCTATATTTATCAGATGAACTTGTTTTTACTTCATGTATATGTTATAATACCCTATGCTTAAAGATTATTCTCTCGATGTCCAACGTTTATTTCTAGAAATGATGTTGGAGGACGCACAAAGCTATGTGCGTGTTCAAAACATCTACAACCCGCAGAACTTTGACAAGAGTTTGCGACCTGCGGCTGAGTTTATTAAAGAACACTCAGACAAGCATAAGACCTTGCCGGACCGCATGCAGATTTCAGCCACCACTGGTGTTAAATTGCAAGCTGTTCCAGACTTGAACGAAGGACACTTTGACTGGTTCATGGGCGAGTTTGAAGCATTCACCCGTCGACAAGAACTGGAGCGAGCTATTTTAAAAGCCGCAGACTTGTTGGAAAAAGGCGATTACGATCCTGTTGAAAAGCTGATCAAAGATGCAGTACAGATATCACTTACCAAAGACATGGGCACAGACTACTTTGCTGATCCTAAGGCTCGCATTGAGAAGTACTTCAACTCGGGTGGACAAGTATCAACAGGTTGGACACAGTTGGACAGATTGTTGTATGGCGGATTCAGTCGTGGTGAGCTGAACATCTTTGCTGGCGGGTCAGGATCAGGCAAGAGTTTAGTCATGATGAACATTGCACTAAACTGGATACAACAAGGACTTAGTGGAGTGTACATCACACTAGAACTTTCAGAAGAACTAACGTCATTGCGTACAGATGCTATGTTAACCAACATGAGCACCAAGGACATTCGCAAAGACATAGACACCACAGAGCTCAAGGTCAAGCTGGTAGCCAAAAAATCTGGCAATTATCAGGTCAAAGGTTTGCCAGCACAATCAAACATCAATGATATCCGTGCTTACTTGAAAGAGTATCAAATTCAAACTGGTAAAAAAGTAGACTTTGTGATGATTGACTACTTGGACTTGCTAATGCCTGTCAGCGCCAAGGTTAGTCCCAACGACTTGTTTGTGAAAGACAAGTATGTTTCAGAAGAACTCCGTAATTTAGCCAAAGAACTAGGTATCTTAATGGTAACAGCATCACAGTTGAATCGTAGTGCTGTGGAAGAAATTGAATTTGATCACAGCCACATATCAGGTGGTATCTCTAAAATTAACACAGCAGATAACGTGTTTGGTATCTTCACAAGCCGTGCAATGAAAGAGCGTGGCAAGTATCAGATCCAGTGTATGAAGAGTCGAAGCTCGACCGGCGTTGGTCAAAAGATTGATTTGGAGTACAATATTGAAACCATGCGTATTACCGACGAAGGCGGGGATGATAACGAAAACGGGTTTAGCAAAAAGCCCAGTACAAGTATTATGGACTCAATCAAAGCAAAAAGCCAAGTTAATGCTGCCGCAGACGACGCCAAGTCTGTACCTTGGGATCGACCACAGGCCCGAGAAGGTTTTGAGTTAGAAGCACCCAAGGTCACAGCTGATGTGCAAAGCGCCAAGCTCAAGCAATTGCTAGGCAAAATCAAAACATCATGATTGACAAAGACATTTACTGTTCAATGATACATGGTGGGTTGAATTTAAATTTTAAGACTGGTCAACTACACGTACAATCATGCTGTCTTCACGGTAAAGCCAGCCCAGTGGACAAATCAATAAATTTATGGCAACAACAAGTTTTATTGGATCTAAGACAGAAGAATCAACAAAACATATGGGATGATAAATGTAGCAATTGTCAGCAACTTGAACAATCTAATTTGCCAAGCATGCGTATAGGCATGAATCAAGGATTAAAATTAAATGGGCAACACACCCTGTCAGGGCCAGTTAGAATTGATCTAATGTTTGACCTCAGTTGTAATTTAGCATGTCGAACTTGTGGCCCTGGCAGTAGTACACTTTGGCAAAAGCATTTAAAAAAACATACCAAATGGTTGACTCCAATATCATCACCGACTGATAAAGAGCAAGTGATTGCACAATTAAAGTTGTTAGATTTGTCTAATTTGCGCATGCTTGTGTTTGCAGGAGGTGAAACACTACTAGGACAAGCACATTGGGATGTGGCAGCCTGGCTGGCTAGTAATGTTCCTAATGCTAAACAGAATCTTACTTTGTGTTTTCAAACAAACGGAACTCAGCCAATCTCAATGAGGAACTTTGATATCATTGAAAAATTTCATTTAGTCAAAATTCATGTAAGTTTAGATGGAATACAAGAAAGATTTGAATATCTTAGATGGCCTGCATCTTGGAATCAAACAACTGACAATATTTTGACCATGCGGGATACATTGCCAAGCAATGTGATGTTTTTGATTGAAGAAACAATTTCAATTTTTAACTTGGCCTATATTAATGAATTAGAGCAGTGGAGTAAAGAACACTTTTCTACCAACAAAGAAGGGGACATAACAGTCCATAGCAGACATATGGCCCATGGCACGTACAGCATTGATTTTTTGTCACAAGAATATGTTGATGATATAATCAAGTGCCAGCAACTGATTCCTACAACATGGAAAGAACAACCATTAGCAATTACAACAATGATTCAGGAGATCAATAATATTGATCAATATCGAAATCAATCATTTAGCAAAATATTCCCAGAAGTGGCAGAGTATTACAAACGATATCTAACATGAAATATGTTGTTACTGCTGCACCGGGCGGACTGGGGCATTTCTTGTCAAGAATACTGGCCAATGAATATGACTTCTCAGTGGAATCAAATGGCAGTTACCATTCTTTAAAAATAGCATATTCTTCTCAAACCACACAAATAGAAACGTTTGACAAAGTCATTCATGATACTGATAACCCAGTGGTATGTTTGCATAATTTTGACAACAGAGATTTAACAAAACTTTTCAATGATAGAACCGTTATTAATATTGTGGTTGACAGTCATTACGAAATATTTTTAAATAATTATTTTAGAAAAGCCATACACTCAAATTCACAAACTGTCAGCAGATTTCTTGATGAAAGTCAACAAAGATTTCCAACAAGCAAAAACTATCTCAGAGAAGAATTCTTTTTTATGTATCAATCCATGACAAAAAAAGAAATTGCCTGGCTTCCGCAACACATGACAGGGCATGAAATTCCATTTAGCAGTTTTTACAAGTTAGAATTGTTTGCACAAGAAATGTCTCAAATTGCTTCATTTTCCAATCTTGAAGAAATCTGGGCACACTTTATCAACGCTCAACAACCTATCTTGGATAGAGTAACTTTGTATCAATCCATATGTGATCAAGTTGTAAATGATCAGCCACCAGAAATCCCCACGTACTTTGACAATGTTGACTTTGGTATCATGTGCGGTATGATTGTTGTTCGACATGGAATTGACAAGTTAAATTTAGAAAATAACAACTGGGTATGAAAAAAATTTACACATTCGGAGATGGGTATGCCTCCAGTCACATATGGCCTGAGTGGCCTGTTATCTTACAAGCATTGCTGCCGCACTGCGACTTCACACATTATGGTGCTGTGGGCGCCGGCAATGAATACATTTTGAATGCTATTGTGCAGGCCAATATATTGGATCCGCATGCGTATTTTATAGTGCAGTGGGCACAAGCCGATAGGTTTGATAAACTGCTTGAAGATGCCAGTTGGAACAGCATCATTGATAGTGACCCAGTGTACTACTTTAATAGAAATTGCATAGCTGATCAAACTTGGTGGATCAGTAGTGCCAGCACACAAACAGACATACTAACTTATCACCGGCATTTTGTACAACCTCAGCAACATAAAAACAGAACTAATAATTTTGTCTATCTTGCCGGCAATTTACTCCTGGACAAATCATTGTTTTTTTCAACTTCTGGAGTTGACTGCTTGTTTAGCAATATCAATTGGGTTAAAGAAGACATGAGCAAATTCAGTCAGCAAGACAAATTTAAAGAAGTCAGACAATCTCAAGTGCAACCCAGTCCTGTTGTGCATTTGGCCTATGTAAAAGAACATGTGTTGCCAAACATACCCTTTGTTGTAGACACCTGCAGACTAGAAGAATTAGAACATAGAATACACACATATCAATGGGTGGCATATGATCCTGACAGAGAAGAGATTTGGCACAAAATGTCAATACTTTAAATCATATTTTAATATAATTAAAATCAAATAAATAACTCAAAGGCCCTTGAGCAGATGCAAAAACGCACCCGTAGTATATTAGAAGAACTAGACGCAATGTATATTGAGCGCGATAATCACCTGGTGATTGAAAGTCGCGCCAGCAACATCATTGCCAGTGCTATTAACTTACTGGAACAAATTGACGCTACATTCCCTCCGGAACAGGCAGAAAATTTAACTCGCAAATTGCTTAATGCCATTCGCACCAGAGATGCAGGCCGCTTTGAAAGAACAGTAAGGCGTACCCATGCAGATTCATGAAGTCACAAGAAAGCAACTGAACGAACTTGATCTAGCCGGATCTGGCGGCCTGTGGTCAAACATCAAAACTGCCGGCAAGGCAATGATGCAACCAGGCGGAGTAAAAGATGCACTTAGAACAGTAACCCCTGGAGCAGGGCAAGGCGCCACCAACACAGCAGATCAAACACAAAGTGATTTTGTTCAAAGAATGCAAGGTGTCAAAAACAATTCTGCCATGAAACAAGTAGCAGCAAATATGCAGGCTCAATGGGAAAAGGCTCGTGCCCAAGTCATTCAACCCTCTACAACACCTGCGCACGCTGTTAATCAACCGGCACAACCAGCAGCTGGCGCAACAGCAATGGGACAAATAGCAGGCCAGTTAGCCAAAGGTGCGGCGGCACAACCGAGTACTATGGCCAATGCTCCTGTCAGCAAAACAAACACAGCTAAACCAGTAGCGCCGGTACCAGCAGGCACTGCAATGCCTACAAAACCATACCAGGTGCCCGGTGCCGTAACAACTCCCAATCCAGCTAAACCAGCGGCAGCACCGGCACTTGCTGCACAATCATTGGATTTAGATCAATTAAAGAAAAATAGAGAAGCTAAACTGGCAGCAGGTCAAGTTAGTCAACAACAAGCACAGCAACAAATAGCACAAACAAAAGCAACAAATGCACAAACTTCACAAGCAGACAATGCACTGATTGCCGCCGTTAAAGCTGCCAAAGCCAAACCTGGATTCCAACAAACACTAACAGATAAAAATGCAATCAAACAAGGTGCAGCCAAAGGAATTTATGAATCGTTAGGATTAAAAAAATATACCAAATCTCGTTTACTTGTAGAGGCTGCCAATCTAAATCAACTAACTGATTGGTATGAAAAAACTGTAATTCCAAAAACTTATGCTAAATTTGCGCAAGAATATTTACAAGAGCCAACCATTCGAACTTCTCTGCAAAACATTGCAAATGCAGAAAAACTGCCGGATGCTAATCGTAAAACAAAACAGGAAGAAGAATTTATAAATCTTGTGGCTGCAACGGCAATGATGAGTCAAAAAATAACTGCTGATAATCCACAAGCAGCCACAGCAGCCTCTTCGGGCAGAACATCTGCAGGGGGTAGTAGTCCGTCAGTTGCCGCAGCAAAAGCAACACTACAAAAACCACCAGTGTCTATGCCGCCGGCGACATTAGACGCTGTGGAAAAAATAACTGGCACGTTACCCCCAGTAAAAAGTGACGATCAACAAACAATCAATTATCTAAAAGCACTAGGATTTGACACAAAATGAAACTACTAGAAGGTGGAAACGTATTCAAAGATGGTGATGGCAATCCATTAACCGGTCGCATTAATCAAAGTGATGTGGCACAAACAGTGCAATGGATTGAAACTCTAACTGGTATTGAATTCCCACGCGAGCGTTGGTTGGGGTCAACTGGTCGTAAACCCACATCGGGCGACTTGGATCTAGCAGTTGACGCCAGCCAAGTTACCAAAGAACAATTAGCAGCTAGACTTACCCAATGGGCACAAAGTCACGGTGAAGATCCACGCAACTGGGTTAAAAAAGCCGGCGAAGTACACCTACGTGCTCCTATCAATGGCCGTCCAGAAAATGGGTTTATACAAGCTGACTTTATGTTTTTTCCCAACTTGGATTGGGGCGGCTTTTACTATGGAGGCGCAGACGATTCAGTATACAAAGGCATGAACCGTAATGTGTTGATGAGTTCAATTGCCAAACAACAGGGACTCAAAGTGGGTGCCAATGGCATGATCAGCCGCACCACAAATCAATTGGTAGACGGCGGTATGGATCCGGACTATGTGGCCAAGACTTTGCTGGGCGCTAATGCCACACGAGAGAATCTCAAAAATGTAGAAAGCATTTATGCTGCTCTAGCAAGAGATCCACAACGTGATGCCAAACTGGCTGACTTCCGTGATTATCTAGCCAGAGAAGGCCTGCAAGAACCAGGCACAGTGAATGAAAATACAGATGTGCATTTCTTGGCCAAGCTGCGTGACAGAATTGTCAATCAAGGCATGCTGCCGCTGATCGAAGCTGAGCCAACTAGTCCCTATCAAATATATGAAGCTGAAGAAGTGGGTGTGGGTGGCAGAGCCAAAGGCATTGAACACATTGAAGATCTTGTGTTCCGCAAAGGCTCACGTGGGGTGGATGAAGCATTGGCCATCATACAACATGCCACAGAAGCACCGCAAAAAACCACCAGTGTGAAGTGGGACGGCAAACCTGCTGTGGTGTTTGGCCGCAAGCCAGCCACAGGCGAGTTTGTGCTCACAGATGGTTCAGGGTTTGAAGCCAAGGGCTACGATGGCCTGGCCACCTCACCCCGAATGATGGCACAAATTCAAAGCACAAGACCCGGAGAACGCAGCGGCATCACTCAACTGTATGCTGACCTTTGGCCACAGTTAGAAGCGGCTGTGCCCACAAACTTCCGAGGCTATGTCAAGGGCGATCTATTGTACTATCCAGAGCAGCCGTGGACAGACGAAGCTGGCAATCTTGTGTTCAAACCCAACACAGTGGAATATCGTATACCTGCCAAGAGTGCCCTGGGCCAACGCATTCGTAACAGTAGCACAGGCATTGCCATGCACACCATGTATGCCGACCAAGGAGAAGCCAAACAACCACTCAATCGAGTGTCGTTTAACGAAGTACCTGGACTGTTGTTGATTGATCCAATTTACGGCAAAGGTGTAACGCCTCAGGATCCTACACAAGCCAAAGGGCAATTGGCATTGATCAAGCAGATCAAACAACTACGCAGAGAAAAAGGTGCTGCTATTGATACCTTGTTTAATCCTAGAGAACTAAAGGCCATGCAGATTACTGACTTGGCCAAATTGTGCGTGGACTATATCAATGCACGTATCAAAACTGGCGGCAACTTCAACAACCTGTTGGCTGAGTTTGGGCAATGGCTGCAAACCAAAGTCACTCCAAGAAAATTTGCCAACATTGTTGAATATCTGCGAAGCCCAAGTTCCAACACAGAAGGCCTGGCTGCTGCATTTACCCTGTTTATCTTGCTACACGACTTGAAGCTGGATATTCTGCGTAACTTGGATTTGAAAGATCCCGGACACGAAGGCTGGGTAATGGCCACTCCTGCAGGCTATGCCAAGGCAGTAAATCGCTTTGATTTCACTGCTAGAAATCGTGCTCAAAACAATCCGCAACAAGCATAATTTTTTGCCAATCGGCTAAATAAAAGTAGGGCAAGAGCCCATATACTAAAGGAGATTTTCAAATGGCAGTTTTTACACAAACAAATGGTACTGTACAACCGGTATTCAACATGGACACAGCCAATGCGCAAATTGTTGGGACATCCAACATTGCAGCAATGGGTTCAGTTAACTTTCAAGGTCCAAAACTAGACTTTTTCTCAGTGGTTGCTAACGCTTCACTGGTCACTTCTGGCAACGTTAATGGATACATCAACAATTTGTTGACAGCTATTCAACAAACTTGCACAGTGGCCATGTATCAAGTTAGCCCAGCCGCACCTACAATTTTGAACTTGGCTATCTATCCAACTGGCGTGTACACCGCAGCTACATTGTTGACTACTGCTAACACCAGCGCAACTGTTGCTTCAGGTGGACAAAACATTCAGTTGAACACTGCTGCCGGTAACGCCGCGTTTACTACAGCAGCTACCAACTTTGCACCACTCTAATATAATAATAATTAGATTGTTGTATTTCAACCCTGGACATAAAAAATCCAGGGTTTTTTATTGGCCGTAAATATGCCATGACCACACGGATTCGCGTAACCACTGATTTTGATTGTACCAATACCGGGGTTACAGGGCACTTTAAACCCAGTAAATTGCCTTTTCGAGACCACGCAGATCAATTGATTGAAACAGAAGATGACTGGACTAGATCAAGAAACCAACAGAGAAATTGGGAAACATTATTTCAGTTGGTTGGACTGTACACACAACCACAAGAAATTTCCACAATCTCTATAGTTGATCAAAAGTGGCAGTTTGAATTTGACATAGAATTTGACGATATTTTTAATGTTAACGATGATCCATTGGGACTGCTTAAATCTATCTGTCAAGGTGTTCCTATGTTTATCAAGCAAAAAGATCAGTACAAAATTGTCACAATTGACTATGGTGCAAACATCGAGTTTGGCGTAATTAACAATAAATAATTTATTAAAGGGCCACCATGGACACCACAGACATAGAGAAAAAAAGTTTAGAAGCACACGTTGAGCTTTGTGCTGAACGCTATAAACTTTTGGAAATAAAAATTGAATCAGTTGACGAAAAGATTGACACGCTGTTTTCTGTAATTGCCGAACTGCGTGGCATGGTACAAGCTTCGTCAGCAAAAAACAATGACAGGTTGATTGGCTGGGGAGTGGGAGTCATTGGATTTCTAGTGGCCACAGTGGGCTGGTTGATATCACATGTATTGATCAAATGAAGACCAGCCAAAAACTTGCTGAATTAGTGCAACGAGAACTGCCACAATTGCTCAATCAAATAATCATTGATGACGGTGGAAAATACCGCGCATTTGGCATTTATGTAATTGAATCCAGCTCACACGGATATACAGTGACACGTCGTGATCATGCAGTTGGCACATTCAGCAGTTCTAAAAGTGCATTGGCGTGGTGCATTGCAGACAGAAACAACCAACTTAATTTAGCTAGAGAAATACAAAATTTAGATTTTACATTGGTAAGACTGCGCAACGATATACAAATTCGTGGTAGTATTGCCAAAACCAGTCGTGGACAGTTATGGGAAACAGCCCACGTGAAAGCAGCTCAAAGGTATGAGCACAGCAGGCATATAGAAAACGAATTGACAAAATGTATAAATTCGGCTAAATACCAGCAACTTCGAGGATTCAATAATGAAACTGCAAGAACTGGCGGTTAAACGCCCGACACAACAAATCGCTAAAGTATTCGAAAGCCATTACGGCCAACGTATACCTTTTGACTCAATGAACTTATCACAAGCACGAACCATGCTTGGCCGAGTTCGCAAACTGGTCAATGAACACCGTGCCAATCGTGACTTCCATCAAAGCGAACGTAATCCTGCTTACATCAAATTGATGATGATGGAACAGGCATTGTCACAGCGTTTGTTTGAAGAAGAAGTAGTTGCCATTGATGTGAATGATCCTGCGATGAAAGCCATTCAAACCAAGATCAAGAACAAGCAAGTGCTGAATCCCGACGAGCAAAAGAAAGCCAATGCTATCTTGGCCATGCAGACTTCAGAAAACAATACTGGTGGCTTCCTCAAAGAAAGCGAAGTGCAACAGGCTCAAGTTGTTCTTGCTGCCCAAGACATGGTCGACAAGATGCAAAAAATGATTGAAGACACAACCAGTTTGCAGTTCAAAGAATTGCCTGCCTTGGTTGATGCAATTAAAAATCAAGTTGGTGTTGAGCAAGCTGCACAGTTCAACAATGACGCCACTGCTGCATTGGCTGGCTTGGTACAAAACTTGCAAAACAGCAAGCTTCAAATGGAACAGGCATTGGGTGTGGTAACTGGCCAAGCCGCTGCTCCAGTAGTGCCAGGTGCTGAATTAGGTGCAGAATTGGGTGCCGACGCTGGTGCTGAATTGGGTGCTGAAGACGATCTTGACGCCATGGCCACTGATGCTGCCGACGATATGGATCCCAAACTAGGTGCTCCGATGGCATCATTGGGTCGCGAGCGTAGATAATGCGTATCAATGAAATGGCAGACCCAACAGCACAACGGTTGCTGGGTGTGGCTCAATTCTTACTGGGACGAGCTGAAAACACCAACGGTAAGAAACAAATCAATACTGGCACTTTTGTAAACATTGCACAAAGTTTGGGCATTGAAATTAGTACGCAAACATTGGCAGACCTCAGCAACCAACCTCCATTGAATGGGGTAATAGAACCCATTCAACCAGGCGAAGATATTATAACCTTTTCAAACGGTCAACCAGATGTTGCCATGCCAGTGGACCAGGCTCAAAACATTGTAGCTAATGCTGCCAAATCAGCAGCCAAAAAAGATCGAGACGTTTGATCAATCCAGTCAACGTTCCGTTGACTTCCAACGTTAAATATAGTATACTAAGCTGTAGGAGGCCCGTATGAAAAAACTCATTGCTCTCGTTTTGGTAACCATGGCTGTGTCGACTCAAGCACAACACCATCATCACCATAGACATGGTGGAAACTGGATAGCACCAGTAATTGTCGGCGGAGTAATTGGATATGCGTTAACACGCAACCACTCCGAGCCAGTTTACAATTACGGCTACGTTCCGCCCCCGGTGGTTATTCAACCGCCCTTGCGTTCTGTCTGCACACTTTGGACCGAAACACAATATGCAGATGGTACTATTACTAGAACTAGAACTTGTTCACAATAAAATGGAAATTGATCAATTGGTAAAAACCCATGACGTTGTGTTGTTTATGAAAGGCACAGCACAGTTTCCCATGTGTGGATTTTCTGGTCGTGCTATACAGATTCTTAGAGCGTGTGGAATAAAATCTCTCCATACTGTAAATGTATTAGAAGATAACAACATAAGACAGCAAATAAAAGAATACAGTCATTGGCCTACAATTCCTCAATTGTATGTTAAAGGAGAATTTATTGGAGGGTCAGACATCATGACAGAAATGTATGAACACGGCGAATTACAAGAATTATTAAAGGATTGATATGGCATATTCAGAAAAGGTAATTGAACACTATGAAAATCCCAGGAATGTGGGCTCTTTTGATAAGAGTGATACTGATATTGGTACTGGTATGGTTGGCGCACCCGCATGCGGTGACGTAATGAAACTTCAAATCAAGGTACAAGATGGCATCATCACAGACGCAAAATTCAAAACCTACGGATGCGGCAGTGCGATTGCCTCCAGTTCTCTCATTACCGAGTGGGTTAAAGGCCGGACGCTTGACCAAGCGGCAACTATTAAAAATTCAGAGATTGCTCAAGAACTCTCGCTGCCACCTGTCAAAATCCATTGTAGCATTCTTGCTGAAGACGCCATCAAAGCAGCCGTAGCTGACTATCGTAAAAAACATGATCTCTCTAACTGACCGTGCGTATACCAAAGTAAAACGACTTTTGCAAGCCAAAGACTATGCTGGTATTCGACTTGGGGTAAAAACTACAGGTTGCTCTGGCCTGGCTTACGTGTTAGAATATGTACAAGAATACAAACCTTTAGAGTCTGACATCAACTATGCCCAACCGGACTTTGTGGTGTTGGTTGATAAGAAAAATGACGTATATCTCAAAGGTATCACAGTAGACTATGTGCGCCAAGGTCTTAACGAAGGCTTTGAATTTCAAAATCCCAATGAACGTGATCGTTGTGGGTGTGGTAGCAGTTTTCGTATTTAAAAACCAAGCGGAACTATTTTATTAAGGCCGTTACGAACTACTGAAAGAGAACATTGTACAACCCAAAATTTGATTATCAACCCATACCCAGGGTCACAATAGACGGTAAAAGATTCTACGCCACTCCGGATGGCAACAAGTTGCCGTCAGTGACTACAATATTAGACCGAACCAAAAGTGAAGAGAGTAAAGCTGCCTTGCACAATTGGCGGCGAGCAGTAGGTGCAGAACGAGCGCAAGCCATTACTACAGAAGCAGCCAATCGTGGCACTAGAATGCATACCTATCTTGAAAAGTACATCAGAGAAGGTGCCATACCCGCTCGTGGGTCAAACCCATTCTCATGGCCCAGTCATATCATGGCAGAAGAAGTGGTCAATAAGGGACTAAAAAATGTAAGTGAATTTTGGGGCATTGAAGTACCCTTGTATTTTCCCGGTGTGTATGCAGGTACCACAGACGGCGCCGGCATTCATTTAAATGAAGAAAGCATACTGGATTACAAGCAAACCAACAAGCCTAAAAAACGAGAATGGATTGACGATTACTTTGTCCAACTGTGTGCATACGCAGAAGCCCACAATGAACTGCATGGTACACAAATTAAAAAAGGTGTAATTTTGATGTGTGTTAAGCCTGATCTAGATGAGCAACACAACATCGTAGGCCAGCCTAAATACCAGGAATTTGTACTGGAAGGCGGGGAGTTTGAAAAGTACCGTAGTATCTGGTGGAAAAAGGTCGAACAGTATTATGTGACTCATGCGCTTGATTGATTTGCTATAAATACAGCAAGAAATCGAGACCCATATGGCAATAGTACAAATTAGTCAAATTACAAATCGTAAAGGTGCATTTAGCAGTCTTCCTCAATTGGTTGGCGCTGAATTCGGGTGGGCAGTTGACACACGCCAGTTATTCATTGGCAATGGCACATTGCAAGAAGGCGCACCGGTAATTGGGAATACAGAAATCCTTACTGAATTTTCTGATATTTTGCTCACAGCCCAATATGTGTATCAAGGCGCTGCAGCCGGTTACATAGTACAGACTGGCCCAACAGCAGGGTCTGATATCAATCAAAATTTACAATCGTGGATGGATCAATGGGCCAGCGTGACTGATTTTGGTGCTGTCGGTGATGGAGTAACTGACGACACAGTAGCAATCAATCGTGCATTGTATCAATTGTATTGTGTACAGACCAACCCACAAATTCGTAGAAGTTTGTTTTTTCCAGCTGGTGTTTATCGCACAACTGAATATATTATTATTCCACCATATGCCAAGCTCTACGGCGAAGGTGCAAACTCTAGTGTGATTCAACTGGATGTGTCCAGTGACATTAGTTCGTTGAGTGCATACTGTGCTAGGTATGGTGATAGCCTTCAACAAACAGGTGCAGCCATGGGTGATGGCGGTGCAACACTGCCAACTAACATTGAAATTTCTTCAATGGGATTTCGCACAGTGGAAATCACAGACGTGTTCCTAGTGGAGGATGCCAGTTTTTGTACATTTACTGACGTTAGTTTTAGTGGTGCATTGACCACTGGAGATTTGATAAGTGACACAGATAATATTGCAGGCGTAAGATTTAATTCTGACAGCATTGCAACTAATAATATTACTTTTAGAAGATGTGAATTCAGAGGACTAACTTATGGCATTAACACCGAATACAATGTTCGTGGATGCTTGGTAACTGAAAGTGCATTTGACACCTTGTACCAAGGAGTGTTGTTGGGAGATCCTGCTCCTGTTGACGGCGGTCCAACTGGATTCCGTGTGGTGGGCAACAGTTTTGACAATATCTATGCAGAAGGATTCAAAGTGTCTGCAGGCACCAGCTTGAACATGTCTGGGTACAACATTTATTATGATGTTGGCAATCATTTTAACGGAGTTGGATCTCCGGTCACACCAGTAATTACATTTGATGCCAACAACAACGTAAGTGTGGGAGACATGTTCGAACGTGGTGACTCAAGTGCTGTGCCAAGAATTGACACTAACAATACCATTTGTATTACCACAGAAAATGGTTATCAATTGGCGCTAGGCAACTATGTGAGATTCAGTGGGTTAAGATCCACATTGGTCAATAACACATCGTCACCAACTGTAATTTTTACAATTAATTCAACACTAATCCGTGCGTTTGACTTTGATTATACTGTAGTGCGTGGTACTACAACTCGAACTGGAAAAGTTACTGTGGTGGCCAGCACTGACGGCACCGGTGTTAATTTAAATTACAGTGACAGTGGATTACAAAATTCTGCCACTGGTGTGGCATTTACTGCTACTGAAACAGGAAGTTCTGTATCAATTCGGTACACCACAACTAACACTGGCTCAGACGCTACCTTAACTTATTCTACTACAAAATTGGCCTAATGTGGCACTCAACCTTTGATCAACGGTTGGCTGCCTGGAACCAACTGCGTACCCAATGTGCCAACGCTTCTGTTGACAAAATATTAATTGACGTTAATGATTGGTGGTTTGATACACCTTGGCGTGCATATCATTTGCACTGGGATGATCGAGCAACCTGGCCCAGTCCTTGGGAATTATTAGACGACAATTTGTTCTGCTCTCTTGCTCGCGGGCTAGGAATACTGTATACTATAGCAATGATAGACCATCCTCTCATACAGGATGCTGAATTAGTAGACACTGGCAGCGACAATTTAGTCCTAGTTGGTCAAAAGAAATATATACTGAATTGGGACAGACAACATGTGTTAAATATCAATCTAGCACCGTTTGATGTCCTGCACAGTGTCGGTCAAGAACAAATAAAAACACAAATAAAGTAGCGAAAATGAAAAATATAATAGTTGTCAAGCGCAGCGGACAGCGCGAGCCATTAGCATTGGAAAAGTGGCAAACCCAAATTGCTAAAGTGTGTGCAGGCATAGCAGATGTAAGTCAGAGCATGATAGAGATACGCACACAGCTACATTTTTACGATGGAATTACCACCAAAGAAATTGATGGCATCACCTTACGAGCCATTGTGGATCTCATTGATATAGAGCAAAATCCCGATGTTGGGCACACCAATTATCAGCATGTAGCAGGTAAACAGCGACTATCAATGCTACGCAAAGACGTATACGGTTCATACGATCCTCCCCACTTGTATGACATTGTGAAAACAAATGTGGCAATAGGTCTGTACACTCCTGAACTGTTGGAATGGTATAGTGAAGAAGACTGGAATCGCATGCAGGGCATGATTGATCATGCAAAGGATGAACAGTATTGTTATGCTGCTATTGAGCAGTTGATTGAAAAGTATCTTGTAAAAAATCGTTCAACAGGAAAAACATATGAAACTCCCCAAGTCAGATACATGGTGGCCGCGGCTACAGTGTTTCACAAAGAAGAGCCTAACACGGCTAGAATGCGTTATATCAAAGAATATTATCAAGCCGCCAGTGATGGTTTGTTTACTCTTGCTACACCTGTGCTTGCAGGGCTCGGCACTCCTACTAAACAGT
>Ga0181349_1000104_pt1 | contig 31885 bp, 25 predicted proteins | sample Su13VDMM110SD_FD_130106 | JGI IMG/M metagenome (GOLD analysis project Ga0181349, IMG submission 130106) | Freshwater viral communities from Lake Michigan, USA - Su13.VD.MM110.S.D | ecosystem: Environmental > Aquatic > Freshwater > Lake | place: USA: Michigan | collected 2013-07-16 | reverse complement strand
TTGTAGGACCGCTTCCAGTTGAAGTTGGGTTGATTTGACTGGTAATAACTTTCTTGATTTGAAGATTTGCCTGTAAAAGTTGAGTCGTAGCTCCGCTAGTGTCGACAGCATATAAAGTCCATGTTCCAGGATCGTTTGGTCCAACTGCTTCATAAGTTGTGTTGTAAGTAAAATCTAGATCTAGGAAAGTTGTAGCACCGACAGTTCTAAATTCTGCGGCATCGGCAGGGTAGGACTTAACGGTGTACCCGTACCAACTAGAAGCATCTAAGCGTAGGGTGTAGTTTGCGTTGTTGTATGCTGATAAACCTGCTAAAGCCCCACTAATAGTGTGAGTCTGCGTAGCGTTCCATTCATTACTTTCTGTTAAGGAAGCATCATAAGTAGCAGATGCAGAAAGAACTAGCGGACGAACAGGTGCAGCACGGCGAGCGCGAGGCATATCTGGACTAAATACTTTAGACGGAGCAAGAGCCTTTGCTGGGTTTGCCGTTTTAATAAATAAATCAATGGCATAGATGCCAGTACGCATATTTTCAAGGAAGTCTTGATTGTCAAGAATTGTGTATGAAACACCTTGACGAGATACAGAAGTTACGCGATCTGGGAGAGCGCAGTCATCGCCTTCCCAGAGCTTGACTAATTCAATTGCAAACAAACGAGCTGCTTGTCTACCTGCCGTTGGGGGACGCATACCATGGGTATAGGTTACTTCAAGATTTCCCGGCGGCCATGGAGTGCCTAAGTAAGCAATTAAAGTGCTGTGTTCGGCAACGTAGTAGTTGTCTGGATTAACAATAAGACCGTTATACATTGAGCGAACAAGGTGAATTTCTTGCACTGGCTTACCGCGGAGGCGGATACGGGAAATGGAAGATGTTCCATCTGACTGATAAGCCGAATCATTCCAGTCTTCGCTAGGTACGTTATATACCTGACCACCGGATAATTGAGGGGAAAAGTTTTTTGCAGAGGATCCTTGGTATCGAAAAGAATCAATAGCAGTAATGTAACGCTCAGTTACAGTAGTAATTCCAGAGTATTTACGACCAGACATAGCCCAAAGGATGTTGGAAGCCATTTGACAAGCATCATCGGCGTACTCTGAATCGGAGTATGTCGTACTCAAATCGGTAGGGGTCACCCAAAGATTTGTCATAGCTATAAAGTCCTCGTGAAATAAGTGGCGGGCGTAGAAACCGAGTTACCGATTACCACGCCCGCCTCCAATGTTTTAGTTAATTACCAGCTTATATTTTAGTCAGCGTCCGAATTAACAATGATGTCTGTAACGCTTCCACTAGCGTATACTTCGCCACCAGGAATGTTGTAGGTGGTGTCAATATCAGCAACAGGCAAGTTAGCGACCGCAGTTGCATCGCCAGTAGTGGTGTTCCAAATGTAGAAGCCCTTAAGTTGACTAGTTGATGGTGAGTACGTGTTACGAGCATATGCGTATGGACGATCAGTAACGTCTGGGAATTCCCAACGACCGTCTGGTCCAACACCGAATGTACTATTACCGATTCCGTAACCTTCAAATGTGTTTGCAAGCAAACCATTTTCAATTACGCGATCACCTGATTGACGTAGGCGAGCGTAAGGGAAGATCCAGTGGAAGTATGGATTTGTTGATGTGCGCTTTCCAGATGCAACTGCGTGTGACCAACATTCAATAGCAACGCCGTTACCTGCAGGATCGTCACCGATTGCTGGTGCTGCATAACCAACACTAGTATCGTCACGCTTTGTTACAGTTGCGCTAGAGGCTGTTACTGTACCAACAGCTGTCGTTGAGATAGTAAATGTTGTTGTTGTTGGTACTGTCACAACTCTAGCCACACCGTTAAGTGTTCCAGAGGTTCCTGGAGTAAGACCTGTAAGGGTGATGTTGTCACCAACAGCCAGACCGTGAACAGCGGATGTAGTGATAGTGGTGGCACTACTAGCAATAGTAGTACCAGATGCAATAGCCACTGACGTTGATGTCGACTGGTCACGGCTTAGAAGCACACCACCAGCAAGTAGGGCTGTTAATTCTGGATCTGGTTCACAGATAGCAAGTTCCATTGTGACGCGCTTTAGAACGTCTGGAGCCTTGTAGGACACACATACGGTTCCGTTAGCGGCCTTCTCTGTAATTTCTTCACCATCTTCGTACTCTGGGGTGAAGGACATGCGGATAAATGCGGACGTTGTGTAGCTGTCCAAGTCTCCGGTCAATAAAGCGCCACTTGAACTTAAACGAGTGACGCGAATAGCCGCACCTTGAACGCTAGCTGCGTAATCTTGAGTTGCCATGTTTGGCTATCTCCTATTTTTGTTAACTAAACGGATGCTGAAAAGTCGACCCGTGCTGCGTAATGGCAGTCCGGTTCAAAGTGGACAGCCGCTGCGCGAACGGCTTTTATGCGCATGTCATTTGTATTGGACGAAGCAGTAATGCCTTGAGCCAAATTTTCATTCACTACCTTGGTTTCGCCAAGGTGTACATCTACATAACCAGTAGCAAACATCCACTCGGTTGTATTGCTTACTGCACGGTTAGCGTGTCCAATTGGACCAACTCCTGTGTATCCAGAACCCACAATTACTGGTGTTCCTAGTGCGGTTATGAGAATCTGACCCTTTTTATTTATATCATCCATATCAAGACGAGCATTAAAATCCATGCGCTCTAGGAAGTCATAGCAAATACCAGCCATACGGCGTGACATGTGAATAACACCGCGTAAACCTGCAGGACCACCTGCAAGTGCGCCTTCTAGACGAGCCAGTGCTACACGAGGAGAATCTCCACCAGCAGTGACTGTTACATCTGTAGATGCTTTTTCTTTTACAAGATAGTTGTTGCTTAGAGTAGCAATAGGACTTGTGCCAAGTGTTACGGCACCGTTTGAAGCAGTGTAAGCAAAAGTAAATGTTGTTGCGGTTGCAACAGTAATCACGTAGTTATCGTAACCACTTGCAGAAGTTAAGTTGTATACAGTAACAATGTCGCCAACTTTAAACCCGTGAGCAGTTGCTGTTGTTACGGTAGCAAAGTTTGATGCCACAGTTGCGCTAGATACAACACTTGAGGTGTAGCCAGTAAAGTGCTGAGCAGCAGAACCAAGCCATAGTTCACTTTCTATGGCTTTCTGGGTTGATGCTTCCATAATCTTTTCAACACGCTTAAAACGGTCTTGTGCAGGAAGGCTAAAAGTAGAGGAGAAGTCTTCAACTTCAATCCCAAAAGGAACATAATTAGTAAAACGTTGTTTAGTTGTTCCGTCGTACAACTCACCATTAGTGACATCGTCGTCATTAATGGTCAGTAGGCGCAAAGCAAATGCGTCTGAGTCAAACTCGTGGGCCGCATAGCGAGCCCAGTGATCCTCTGACTCTGAGTATTGAGAAACGCTGGCGACACTCAGGACCCCAAAAGGGTACGGAGTTAAGGGGTGAGCTGGCGTGATTGATAGATCTTTTGCCATTTTTCCTACGTGCTCCTTATATCCTGAGTGTCGCCGTTGCGTTTATTTTTTGAGACTAGTTAAGACTAGAACTCAATTGTGGTTGCTGTTGTAGCGCCCAAGGTATCGCGAAGAGCAGCGCGTGCGCCGTTAATCGAAATTGTCGATGTTACCTTTAGAGACTCTACGCCAACAAAGGCTAGACCCTCAAAGGTTTCAACGAACATCTTGTAGTCGTTGGTGCCAACAAGGGTTGAGTCACGGATAACACCGAGATCAAGCGTGCCGCCATCAAGGAACAAGAATGAACCTTCAGCAAACAAGTACCATACGAACGTATCAGGGAACTCGGCCAAAGCGGCAGCGCTTTGTGTACCTGTTGCACCTGAATCATCAATATGGAAGCAGATGTTTACGTTGCGAGCGCGAAGGAATCCTTCGATATCGCCATCTGTTACAGCTGTGCGACCATCGCCTGGCATCTGTAGAGCAAAGTCAGCCTGAATAGCGGACTTAACCCACGATGGAGCGACAACGCGAAGTACAGCGCCATCTTCCATACGGTGACGAGCACGATATAGAGAAGCTGCGCGACCAACCTGAAGCAAGAAATCTGAACCAAGACCAAGTACCGAAGTGCTTGTAACGGCAGTTGAAGCTGCTGTTAGCTTGGCTAGGATGTTCTGCTCTGCTTCGCGTGCGTGCTGAATAAGACCAAGCTCGTTGTGACGAGCGATCAATTCAGGGTATGCACGAGTTGCAAGGTTACCGAACTGCATCTGCAGTGTTACTGCATCTGCAACTGCGGTTGTTTCTGCTGCAGCTGTAACAACTAAGCTATCCTTAGTTGCACTAGATGTGGCAGAGTTGGTTACATATGCTGTATCAAGAGCAGTTGTCCATACGCCTACTGCTGAGCCGTATGCGGACAAAGCAGGTGGTGTGATGAAACGGATACCGCCACGGTCAGCCTGGAATGATGGGAAACAATCGCGCACTGGGCGAACGTTTGAACCAACTCCAAAGATGTCGTAACGAGTTGCGAATGGTGATTGGTAAGAACCAGAAGCGGTTAATGCTGCTGGTGCTACTACTTCATTGATTTTTGCCATATTTGCTTCGGCATCAGTTCCAAGCTGGTAAGCTTCTGGATACTGTGTGCTAAATGAAGCAACGATGTGCTGTTCGCCATCTCCACCGTTTACACGGCGTAAGCCATGTAAGCGCTTTGAGAAAGCGTCTGCAACATCAGACATGTTGGATAGTTCTGTACCGGCTGTCACACCTGGAATGTCAGCACCTGCAGTAATTGCTACTGGGATTGCGCTGGTCATTGAAGATGGACGGCGGTCTGCTGGGACCTCAGGGGTTACATCCTGAGCATCAAAAGCGTCGGCAGTCAAGGGGGCCTCCACGATTTCTTCCTGTGCCACTGGCACATCTGGGTTTTCAATTGATTCTTCGGTTGAAAGTTCAACTGTTTCTTCTACGGCAAGTTCTGCTTCTGCAGGTGCTTCTTCAGCAGCTGCTTCTTCAATAACTTCTGGGTCTTCGGTAGAAAGTTCGATAACTTCTTCCACGGAAGCGGTTTCTTCGACGGCTGAATCTTCGGCTGAAGCCATTACTGGTTCTTCCTCTTCATCATCCTTCTTGTCCTCTTCTGGAGTTTCGTCCCCGACCTTTTCAGCAGCTTCTGCTGGTGCAGCCTCTGCGTCTAGCGCTGTTGGCTCCTCTGCAGGAGCAACTGGCTCCTCGGGAGTAACAGGCATATCTTTATCTTCATGCATGCTGTTTTCCTCTGGTTGTTCGGTCGCAGCTTCACTCACAGCAGCTTCGTCGATGTTTTCTTCGACATTAGCTTCATCGCCATGTACGCGAGATACGGCTTCAGTTGCTTGCTGAGCAAGTTCCTTGGCCTGTACTTCACGGTTCTTAACTTCAGAACGAACTGAATCAAGCATGTCAGCGAGTGAGGTCATTGCCTCAACTGTCTGTGGAGTTGGTTCTTCGCCTTCTACCATTTCAAATTCACCGATGATTTCGCTCTGAAGTTCAACGATTTGTTCGTCAGATAGTTCAGAGAGTTGATCTATCATGTTTCTGATTTGGTCCACTACTGTCCCTCCTTCGGGGCAGTCGGGGGAAACCATCTATGTATACGGTTTCCCTGGCTTATATAGTCGGGGTTGAGGGACTCCACACATCAATGAGCGGGGAGGCACTATACCCAAGACAAATATTACAGTATTCTCAAACACCCTATTTCTAGGTTAGAAGCCTAAGAAGCCTATTCATTTCGCTAGATATTTCGCTTTGGCTAAATACGTCTGATCCACTCATAAATGCCTTTAATTTTGTGGTGGCTTCCGCAGAGTCCTCTACGCCAATCTTATTTTCTACCTTCTCAAGCATGTCTTCAATTAACTTGGCTAGAGCAGGTGGAACATCGCTAAAACGAATCTTTTGTGATTGATCTTGGAAAGGAAGTGGTAGGTTTGCAATTGCTTCGCCCAACGCTTTTGTACCAGCTCGTACGTTTTCCACTAGTTTTGCATCTAAAGCGCCAGTTTCTAAGCGATCAACAATGCCAATAACATCACTAGCAGCCCTTGCGGACTCAGAGTAGTCTCCAACATTGTCTAGATTCTCTGCTTCTTCTACTTTTTCAGCAACGCTGTCTAGTGATGCAACACCTAAATCTTGTTTAAGGCGTGCTAGTACTGTACGAAACTTGCCCTGAGCGTCTCTAGGTTGAGTTTTGGCAGTATAGATACCTTCAGACCGAGAAGCCTCTTTAGAGGCTGGCACTTTTGGGTCAACACCACCGGAAGCCTCTTCGGTTGCATCCGATTCCATTTCTTGGCCTGCTGCAGTAATAGTTCTTGTGTTTAAACGACTACGAAGATCAGCAACTGCAATAGAGAGTTCCATACCACTAACGGAAAGACTCTTCCACTCATCTGGGATCAATTCTGGGTGCTTCAATGCGCGAGCACGCTTAGAGATGTGCTTACGAACCTTTGCGCGATCTCCTGGCTTGGAACGACCGTATGCTTTAATTGCTTTCTTCAGTTCGGAAACATTTCTGATTGGGTATGAACCGTCTTTAAGGGCTTCACCAGTTTCAGCAAGTTTCATACGAACATCTTCAGAAGGACCGCCAGCAGCGATTAAACCTTGCTCTTCTAGTGTTGAAAAAACTGTCACAAAAAAGTCTTCTTGAGACTCATTTTCAGCCATTTCCATGCCCTCAGGTACTAGAGAGGATTTTAATTGCCAAGACCACTTCATGTGTGAGTCAATACGCTCTGCAATAAAGTTTGCGATTCCTTGCTCATTAGCGGCCTCTACTACATCAAATGTAGCTTTTAGTTCGTCAATTAAAACATCATTGGCGCGGGCTAAATCAGCAGTCAAAGCCTGAGGAGTCATAGTAACTCCTTCGGAATCTTGGATTGAACGCATAGACACAAACTCGCCTAAGTTGAAAGGAGCCTTGTATCCAAGTTTTAAGATGTTCTCTGCCATAGGATCAATTGACTCGTATGCATCTTCATATATTTTTTTGAATAGTTTGTGGTACTGAGAGAAGTCTTGACCCTTAACATTCCAGTGATATCCGTGAGCACGGAAGTAGAAAGAAACAACGTCAGACAATAAACGCTCAAGAACGCCAATCATTAATGGCTCTACTGAGTTCCCAGCGTCGCTATGACCCATCGGATAGGTGCACTTAGAGCAACATTCACCTTGACACATTGATGAGCAAGCAGGGCAACATCCGCATCCGCCACCTGCAGTCATTGGTTCTTCAGAAACAATAAACTCGCTCTTTAATGCAGCAAAGCGAGCGCGAGCATCTTCTGCAGCAGCAATAAATGGTTCCATTTTTTCTTGTTCAAGGCGCTCAATACGAGCAGCAAGTTCTGCCACAGGATCAGACTTCATCTGAGCCAAAACGCGAGCGCCAGCAGCAACAAGAGCCATAACAGAACCTGATGCAACACGGGCACGAGCGATTGGGAATCCTGGAACATTTACTTGGCATACAGCAACAAGTTCAAGTGAGCCTTGAATTGGTCGCCAGTCACCTGATGGAGCAGAAGCGCGAATAGCGCGTACTTGCTCTGGTGAGATTGCTGGGCGAAGCGCACCGGCTACCCAGATACCGTGAGCATCTTCGCCGGCATGAACATCAGCAAACGCTGAGCCAGTGTCGTCGTAATGCTTCGCGGCAGCGCGGGCTGAGGCCTCAAGGGATGCGTGTCCACCAGCAAGAGTTAGTTGACCAACTGGAACGTCTGTTCCCTCTTCGGTACGAATAATGCCTGTGTGGAAGTAAGAGTACTTGCTCTTTGAGCGAGGAGGCTTAGTACCAAATGCCATACCGATATGGTCTACATGCCAAGCAGCAATATGACCAAACACGCGACCGTCGTCTGTAACAGTTAGTGGTGTAGGTCCATTTAGTTCTGGCTTTTCAAACCATGAAGATGGGGGGGTTACTGGGATAGAGGCCACTACTGCGGCGCACGCGACTAAAGCCGCGGTGTCCTGCTCTGCAGGATCCTCTACATATTCGCCGTCTGGGATCACTTGTTCCTCCTGTGGATTTTTCATATCCTCTAGTAGCACTATTTTACACTCTTGGAAAGCTGGCTTAGGAACTAAAGTGACACCCATAATGCGTCCTTTAGTAATTTTAATCTTTCCAGTGCCAATTTTTTTATCTTCGTCAGAAGCTGCTTCTTCTTCATCTGCTTCAAATTTGTCTAAATCAGCGGAGATTCCTCTGATGAATCCGCCTCGTACTAAACGCTCTGCTTCTTTGCCATAATCGCCTGAGTCAAAAACGCCATAGGCATTTCCAACACCGCCAGCTTCTAAACGTTCCATTTTGTCGATACGACCAACAACTACAGAGCCGTCATGCCCCTGAGCAGTTTTAATCTGCCACATTAAAGGAAGCGGAAGTTCTCTCATAGAGATAGCACCCTTAGCAAACTTACGTCCATCGCCAGATTCAGTATCCTCTGGTAAAACCAAAGGCATATAGAATTCTGCGCCGTATTCCATAGGCTCACCGGATGCAACAATTCTGCTTCTAGCCTCGGCTGCTTGGGCACTTAACTCGGCAAAAGAAATAACTTCTTCACTAGAGCGGATAAAGTCATCGCTGTAGGTGGTAAATGCTTTCTTACTTCCATACATTTGACGATGTTCTTTGTCTCCAGTCCACATGCCTGTCATTTCTTTGTGGCGTAGGGCGCAGTAGCCTTTGGCACGAGGGCCCATGTACTTAGAAAGTTGACGTACACAGCGAGTCCAATCTCCACCGGTATTCCAGCGAATCTTTGCGCCGCCCTTGCCAACAGTCCAGTAGCGCCGAAGTTTTTCAGCATTTCCTTTATTACGATCTGCTCCGCCTGCAGCAGTAACGCCTATTAAATCTCCGTTTGTGTCCCAGAGCAAAGATAAAGTTTTATAGATAGAAGCAGTTACTGGTGCATCCTTTTTAGGATCAATCTGCGAAAGAACCTCAAGAAGAGTTTCATCATCTAGAACTACAACTGGCGGCGGGGTAGGGCTGTTTAGGTCAGAGATAATCTGACTATTTTCTACCCACTTGCCGTCCTTGCGAGAGAATGCCACAGGTTGCGTAGATTGATCTGTTGTAGGAACCAAGGAAACTAGATCCATTACGGCCTGTGGGTCATCTTGAGCAACAATAGCCATATAGATTACTGGAACATCTGAAGTTTTAGGGGTAAGTTTCTTTGCTTCTCCAGCGGCTGTAATTCCACCAAGTTTTTTAGCATCTTTCTTTGATTCAACATCGTCAGTGCGCATAGGGTTGTACCAACCGCGGTTAGGGTATGTTGACTTCTTACCTTTACCAGTTTTTTGATCCAACCAATTACGTAAGTACGGGTCGTTGTAAGCATTAGGAGCGAGAATGTCATCCTCTTGAGTACTAACTTTAATCTGAGGAATTTGTGTTTTAGTACTTTCAAAAGAAGTTCTTTGATCCGCTACCCAAGAGGACCAGTCACCTATCATTTGTTGTATGCTGGCGCCGGTTAGAGGCGGTAGGCGGTTTGGAATACGACCAGCAATTGCAGGGTTGCTTGAGTCACGAGGCTCCCCTAAGATTCCAGAAACATCGAAACGTTCTACATTAGTGACCTGTGATTTATAACTAGCAGTAGATGCAGAAGCAGGACTTGTAGTATCTCCTGGAACATTTACTTCATTTCCATTAGCCAGTTTAACTCTTACAGTTGAGTCCTGAGGGTTAATACCTACAACAGTTCCAGAAGCTGCAGGGTTTTTACCAATGATTACTGTTGAACCTTTTTTGGCAAACTGACCAGTTGCGTCTCGGTACTGATCTTTAACATTCTCTGAACGTTCTTCTGGAGTGTAGTTTCCATCGCCCTCAGCAAAAGTTAAGAAGTCAATGTATGACCAATCAACTTCCCCAATAGCAAAGGCTACTAACTCGGCCTCATCAACATTAAAATTGTCAATGCTTGAGATTAGAAAAGGAGTGCTATCAAAAAGTGCAGAAGCAACTACAGCAGTTTCTGAATCTACTGGGAAGTAGTAACGAATAATTCCGTCTGGCTCGGTGTCAAGTTCTGAGTCAATATCAGAAAACGAACTAGTGAAGATTCCAAGGTTAGACCAGACTCCATCGTCCCATACCGATGTGGCTCCGTCATCACTAGTCATGTAGAGGCGGTCAACCCCAACGCCATTATCTTGTACACGGATTGTGAATTCTGGTTCATTAATTGAATTAAAGTAAGAAAAATCTACTGCTTTAATTTCTTCAAAAGTAGCGGCCTCTTTTTCGTGAGCATTTTCGCGCTCAACGATTGCACTAGCCCAACGACGAGCAGCGTCTCCGCCCCAAAGAGCCCACGCAATGCGACCATTTGACGGGAATCCATCTTCTCCTGGCTTATACCCTTTACCCTTTTTATCAACTTCGTGACGAGGGAAATACTTTGCAATGTGACGAACTTTTTCAATACCAATTTGACCACCGGCGGCAAGAGTGCGAGCGCTGTTTACTCCAACAGGAGTGCCACCACGTTTATGCTCTTTACGCCATTCAAGTGCGCGTTTGGCCTCTGTTTGAGCAGCCTTTGGGATTGTGTACATACGAGTACTAGAAAGAACGTGGATATTTAAGTCTGATACTGATGCTGTAGCAAGTTCCAGAGAAACATCGTTTGGCTCTTCTAAATTAAGATTCCAGTTATTAGACGAGATAAATGCTTGAACAGAGCCAGTATCAACAACCATATTTGTTTTTTCGTCTACAACAACGCCAACGCTGTTAGACGCAAAAAGAACATTATTTTCGATACGACCGATGAACTTCATTACTCCCAGGGCTCCAGCTCTCGTAGGTACTCATTGGCATCATCAATACTTAGTGGAACGCCATCCTCTTGTGATTGATCAAAGGCTTCAATAAACTCATCAGTCACAGGGATTTGTTCGTCACCATTGGTATTTTCATCATCAATGTTGTCTACTGGAATCCATTCTTTATTATACCGCTTTAGGTAAGTTGTAGGATTTGCATAGAACAGATAAGTAACGGTGGTCTCGTCTTTTTCGTTGATACTAGCAAAAAGACCTTGATATAAGTTTTGTGATGCGGACATTATTAGAACCTGCTTCCTGGCGGGAATAAGATATCTTCGTATTTTTTGAATGTTTTATCTGAATATTCTTGTTCTTCATCAACTAAGAGATCAAAAAATCTTGACGTTTGATTGTCAATAGCAAGCAGATTATAGTTTATGTTATAAGCACTAAGTAGCGCCCAATCTTCTGGATTAGTAGGAAGTGGTTCATTATCTCTTATTAAAATTTTAATATGATCAGTAATACGGTCTTGATTATAAATTACAGCATAATCAGGTCTTCCGAGAGGGATCACAAAACGGGCTTCCTCTTCCGAAGCAACAATAGAAAACTCGTAATTCCATTCATTTGTACCGTTACTGTTGTAAAATCTATACACCTGGGAGGTCATTATTTTTTACCTATCCAACTTTCTAGTTCAGCAAGAGTAATGCCTTTAAGTTCAGCCATTCTTGTTGTAATTGTAGCAAGTGTTTGCTGGCTAATCTCTCCGCCACCTAAACGATTTAAGTATTGCTCTAGTTGTTGTAGGGACATATCAAGAATATCTTTGAAGGCTGTAGCACCAATGTTTTTTGCCACCTTATCAGCGATATGACCACCTGAAGAACTAGGATTTAGAAGGAATCTCTTAGGTCCTGAAAGGTTGCCAGCCTTTTGATCATTAATAGCAGCGGCATAACCGTGGTCAATAGGGATTAAATACAAGTTGTGATGCCCATTGTCATCAACACCAAGGTTGTCAGCGGCTACAATCATAAAGTTACCCGAATTGCGATCACTATTACTAATAAGTGCATCAAGAATATGCATAACAAGAGTGTTTTTTATGTGGAGTTCTTTAGCAGGTTCTCCCGCTGAAACATTACCAATCGAATTGAAGTTGACTGGGTCGCCATACTTTCTAACGGCATCGGCAGCAAATGTCTGAATTATCGCTCTTTTATCTAGAGGATGGTTTTCTGTATATATGCGACCATGTATCCCTAAGCCAGAAGAGATAAAAGCGACTTCTTTCTCGCCCCTTGCCTGGGCAGCGCTTCCCTCTTTTTTGAAAATAAAACGTTGACCAGTTGCAATATCAGTAACAATAAAGTTATTCTGAGAGTTAATACCTGTTTGAGCCTGTTTAGCCTTAAATCCAGTAGGGACGCCATCCATAACTATTTCTTTATCTGGACCACTTCTTTTAGCAACTGCAAAGAAATCATCAGGAGCATACTCTAGAAGTCTGCTTCCAACCCCGAGTTCATTGCGACTAGGTTCATAGACAGCCTTTTCATCATCAAGTTTTGCCATAAGAGATACTAAATTGTGAACATCCTCTATAGCTTTTTCGTCCATAACTTTAGGAGGGTTGTGAAGTTGGCTGGCAACCCATTGGGACATTGCTTGACGAGATCTAATATCTAAATCAGATAAAGGATGTTCGTTACCGTCAAAGAACTTTTGAATCTGCTCTTGGAAAGGCTTTAAATAAGAATTATTATTAAATATGTCCTCGCCAGCAAATAATTCCTTGAATCCCTCAGGGGATGTGTAAGGGTTTTCTCCTGCTTGAATACGCTTAATTGCTAACTCAGCTGGGTCAATCGCATCCATATTTGCTGGAGCAAGAGCAGGTACAGGACGCTCTAAACGACGACCAACAGCATAATCAGCAATTTCATTTAAGAAATCTGCAAACTCTGAATATTTTGCATCGCTAATCTTGTTTAAAGCATCTGCAACGTCTTTTAGATACTTTGTATTAGCAGCAAAAGGATCGTCGTTAGATTCTAATTGACTAATGTATTTTTTCAGTTGATCGCGAGCAACAATAACAGAATTATTTGCTTCTTCATCAGTGTCAACAGGTAGACGATTAAATACTTCATTTACAGCATTAAGGAAGTCTTGCTTATCTTCTTTTTGCTCGTCAAGGACAGCATCTTCAGGGATAGGGACATCTCTACGGGCTAGATATTTGTTTCTAACATCAGCATTAAGAGAGTTTTTCTTATCAGCAAGGACATTCTTTGCCTTCTCTAACTGAGGAATAAGGGCTTGCTCATCCTTATCTCCGTGCTCAGCCAAATTATTAATAATTTTTTCAAGATATGTGGAATCAAATTTACGAATAAATGGATCAGGGTTTCCATCTAGAATACCTTGAGCCTCAGCCAGACCATTATTAGCGTATTCACCAGCGCGACGCATCTCGTAGTTAAAGTCTCTGTTATTCGACTCTGGAAGGCGCTTAACTAATTCATCAAATAGAGCAACTAGTTGATCTTTGTTTACACCATCTCCGTTTGCTGGGATAACTCCATCAGGAAAGGGAACAGCTAAATTTTTCTTGTACTCTTCTAGACGCTTATTTCTGATTTCTTCTCTCTTTGCATTGATGACAGAAGCAAGATTTTCAATTTTATCTGCAAGAGCTATCTGAGCAGGATTAGATCCCTTTCTTAGATACTTAACAGCGGATTCAATATAATCAATATCAGCTTGATCTAGTTCTTTATTGTTATCTATTAATTCTTGCTTAAACCTTCTAATTCTGGCAGCAGCAGTGCGAATATTATCGTCAGCATCGTAGTCATCATATTCTGGAAGACGCTTGAGTAATTCGTCTAGAGCAATAACAGCCTTGTCTTTGTCAATATTTTCTTCTGTAGGCCAATTAGCATCATCGATAGGTAATGCAAGATTGTCGTACATTTTTTTGTCTGCCTGTGCCTTATCTAGATCTCGTTTTTGATCAAACAAGTCGTAGAATTTTTCTAATTCGCTTGCTAAAACTTTTTGATTCTCGTTAAAGTTAGCATCTTTTAAGTAGCCAGCAGCAGTCTTAAGATACTGATAACCGCTTACTTTGTGGAGTGGAGTGTCGTTGGGCTTTCCTTCCGCAGACTCTACAAAATAGCGTAGGTACGCAGCGGCTTTATCGCCAAATTTATCAATATCATAATTGTCTTTTTCGGGAAGTATTTCTAGAAATTCTTTAGCAATTGCCAAGGCTTTTTCTATATCAAGATCAGCAGGGTTAGTAGGTACTAAACCTTTTGGAAGAGAGTTTTCATACCTTTTATTGAGCTTTACAATACGTCTTTGCTTAAGCACTTCACGTTTAACAACGAGATTTTCCTGAAGTCTTTTAATCTCAGATACAACAGAATCTCTTAGTTCGGTTCCAGGAATACGGATTGCATATGAAAGAGCCTGATTTAGTTCGGATATACCAGCCTTGTCAATAGACTGTGTACGGAATTCCGCAGCGGCTTCATCAATATAGCGATGTGCCCAGCGAGCATTCCTTTCCCCGCGAGTATTTCGGAATTTAGGAAGTTTGGCTCCAAGTGCGCCTAACAAATCTGCTACTGCATTTCCATCATCTAATTTATCAAAAGCATCGCCTTTAACAACAGGCGGTGCTCCTTCAAGAAGTTCTTTTTCTGCTGCCTCTACCATCAGCTTTCCAGGCCTTGGAATGTCCCGTTTCTTGTCTAGAACATCCATAGCGTATTGACCGGCTTCTTGAATGTCTGCAAAGACTTCCTTTTTGCCTAAATCAAGTGGACGGAAGTCAACTCCGTATCCTTGAGCATCCTCATCCCATTCAATATTTGCTTGATTCTTGTTGTTCTTATCTTGAACGCGAAGAATTCCATCTCCACCTAAGTCATTAAAGTCGTATTCCTTTTGGAATTCTGGTTCATTGACAAGACCATCAACATATTCTTTGAAGTCTTTGAACTTATCTACACCTTCGCGTTCTTTGCTTAAATCTGTAACAGCAGTATCTACTGCTTCATTTAAACTAGGAGAGAATTTACGATCCACATTTCTTTCAAAACCTACAGGGTTACTAGCCCAAATGTTAGCATTTTCGTCCCAAGAAATTTCAAATTGTCTACCAGTCCTAGAATCAAAGACACTCACAGATTTTCCATCATTATTGATGATTTCAAAATCTTGCTCAGCGTTTTCAGGAGTGTCGTTAAATTCTGCAACAATATCTTCAAGTTGCTTGGCGCGGGCTGCATCTGGATCTTGATTGTCTGCCTTAGGTTCGTCAGCTACAGGAACTACATCCTTGTTGACTTCTGCGCGAAGTGGCTCCATTTGCTTTACAATCTCGGCCATGCGGTCTTGCTTTTTAGAGATGGCCTCGCGGTCAGGACTGGTACTAATTTCAAGGTCAAGGATTTCGTTACCAAGAGCCTTATACTCATCCTTAAGTGCATCCATACGCTCTTGAGGATCACGAGAAGGGGTTGCATCGCGTTCTTTGATCTGCTTATTAAGGTTAACTATTTTATTTAATGCCTCATCGCGGAGTTTATAGAGTTCAGCAACCTCTGAGTTGCTTTCGCCTAAGCCATCTACAGCCTTGTCAACAATTTCATTGCCTAAATTTTCATAATCTTTTTTAGCGTTAGCCATTTGATCTTCAAGAGGAACTGCTTCTAGGAAAGGCTTATCGCTTGCCTGAGGAGCAACATCTTCAGGAATAGGAGTTGGTTCAGGAATAGGAGTTGGTTCAACAGGACTATCAGGGTTTTCCATATTTACAATGGTGTAGACCTTGAAACCATCTTCACCAACAGCATCAAGATTAATGTTGCCATTCTTAGGGTTAGTCCAAATGCGCTTAGGGGTGACTAGACGGTCTTCACCCTTGTAGTTGAATGCAATCTTTTGACCACTATCAATAGCATCTTGAATTTGCTTTTGTAGATCTTCAAACTTGCCACTGGTGTCAAGGTTAACAACACTAGGCATACCGGCATTACTTACAGAACCGGCTTCAGGAACTTCAACAACATTAGTTTCTGGATTAGGAACTGCTGTAGGTGCTTTCTCGCCCGCCCATACTGGGTTGGCTGGGAAGTCAGTCTGGTAGCGACGATTATGAACTTCAGCAATAAAGTAGTTAGCAGCTTCTGGAAGATTCTTAGAAACAAACAAAGGCTCTACCTGACGGTTACGCCAGATGTTTTCTTCTTTTAGATAGACGGCATAGTCACCATCAGCATCTTTAGAAATAACCATTTGCTGAGCGTTACCAGCATCTGCCTGGAACCCATCGTTACCGCGAGCATCTTTGCCTGGCTCAACGCCAAATTCTTCAAGAGCCTTGCCAAACTTCTTCCAGTCATCAATATAAACATCTGGTGGCGGCATTTCAGCATCAAGTACAGGCTTAACTACGTTAGCTGGATTCTCAACAGAATCAGGATTTTTGTTGATAAGCATACGAGTTGCAAGTTTTGCTTTTTTACCGTTAGCGAACTGAACCCAAACATAAGAAGCGTAATCAACCTTGACTTGTTCTCCGGCTCTGCCTAAGCGCCAGCGACCTAGATTTGGGATACGGGAAATGATTACGCCTTCGCCGTATTTCTCATCCTTGTCAGGATTATTGTGAGTCACCTTATCGCCAACATTTATTGGCACGCCATTGATGTCGTAGAACATTCCACGGTTCTTTTTGTAGAACACGGGTGGTTTGATTCCGAAGCGGGCTTGCCAACGACGATTAGCAGCAACATTGTTGTTTCGCACACGGCGAGGTCTACCAGTTGCCGGAGCTTCTACGGGGGCTTCTGCAGGAACTTCTGGAGTTTCTTCTTTGTCGCCATCAACAAGAGGGTTTATGTCTTCAACTTTAATCTCTGAGTGTTGATCGACAAGCATGTGCTTAACAAGTTTATCAATAGATATTTTATCTTTTTTAAGTTCTGCTTCAAGATTGCCACGGTAGGTTTCAAGTTCATTACGAAGTTCTAGAATCTCGCTGCGAACTCCTTGAGCTTCAGGGAGATCAACATCGGCAAGGGTAGCAATGGCTTGTGTTAAGTGCCATCCAGCCTGTTGAATATTGTTATCAAGAACAGAAGGATCGTCAACACTGACCATAGCTTCGGCTAACATATCTTCGGCAAGATTTACGGATGCGCCGGCGCTAAGAGCGCGGTTGGTGTCCATACCTTCATCTAAATCCGAGTTACCAAGAAGTTGATCCATCAAGTCTGAGGCTTTGTTAGCGCGTTCAGCAAAAACATTAAGTTCTTCTAGAATATCGTTTCGCTTTTCTGGATCTTGTTCTTTCTTTTCTCCAGGTACTGCTTTAGCTCTAGGTAGCACCTCAGAGGGAGCATCTCCAGAAATCTCATCTTCAGAACCAATATCTTCGCCATCAAGCATTCTCTGAATCTCTGAGGAAGTTGGGATACCGCCTCTAACATCGGAAACAGTGTCGGCAATATCTGGCTCATCATCAGGAACATAGTTGTCCCTGATTTTGTCGAGGTTACTGTTGATATCTAAGAAGGCTTTTGATTCAGCGCGGAAAGGAGCATTTTGTTCTCCAGCTAAGAATCTTTCATGCTTGGCTTGTAGATCAGCATATGCAGGGTCAGCCGTGACAGCAGCAAGAATCTCATATGCGTCGGCTTCATCAATTAAATCTATAACTTCTTTGTCAAACCCCCACTGGCTAAGAAGTTCCTTAACAGCATTACGATTTAACTTCTGCTTAGCATCAACAATCTGAGCAATTTTGTCATCAAAAACGGCAGGGTCAGCAATATCTACTTGGTTAGGTCCGCCAACGTTGTAGCGTTCCCCGCCGCGCATCTCAACAACATCCCAAGCGCCATCAGAGTTTTGAATAAACCTATAGGTAACACCGTCAATTGTTTTTTCGTAGACAGGTCCTTTGCCCACGTAGTCTAAATCATTACCTGGTTCCCAGCCACCGCCGATTTCATCTGGAAGAACAGGCTCTCGAGGAACATAAGGAGCCTTTGCTTCTTTAGGTGGAAGTTTTGCAATGCCTTTTTCTGTTCTTCCCCAGAAGCCTTCTAGCCTTTGGCCGCCCATACCAATTGCTGGATACCACTGCCAATCACCGGCAGGAGAAACCTGACCCTTGCGCATAGGCGCTGCAGGAGGTTCTGTTGGTTGCTCTTCTAATTCTGAAACGTCTGGTGTGGGAGTATCATCTGTTGCTTTAGCTCGCGAAGCTTTTAATTCTTTAAGTTGCTCACGAACAACATCTGGGTCAGGGTCATTGTAAGAACTCTTATAAACCAAGTTACCTTTGGAGTCCGTAATCATTGTCGGAGTCAATGCCTTGCGACGTGCAACTTCTACTGCAACTTCTTCTTCTGTGACAGGTCCAGGTCCTAGAAGTGCTACTTTTGTAGATTCTTCTAGAGGAGTTTTTGAAGCAGGAGTCCCCTGAGTAATTTTAGTGTCAGGTTCGTAGTTCCATGGGCGACGAACTCCCTCTGAGTCCACATAAGAACCATCGATTTTGGACGGGATAGGCTTAACCTCTAGACGAGCTAAGGATTCTTGATTCTTTTTGTCGCCGTTGGCAGCATCATAAATTTTTGCTACTTCAAGTTTTGCGTTGTTGCCTTTTTCTTCAAGAGCAAGATATAACGCTTCAACAGGGATTGGTTCTTTATTTTTAAACTGCAGGACACCTTCGCCATTAGCCTTGCTACCATCACCAGGGAGCAGGCCTTTACGAAGAGCACTAACCAAAGCCTCACTAGAAAACTTCTGAGCAAGTTCTTTAGGGTCATCGGTAAAATCACTGCTGTCATTTGCTGGGTCAAAAAATCCGTCAGCATACTTAACATCTAGAGGAAGTTGATACGCGCCCTCAGGGTAGTTGTATTTAAACTCACCTGCTTCAGGTGTTTCGTCTTGACCAGCACTTTCATCAGAGACAGCCCCTCCAGGGGTAAGAATATCTTTAGGGTCAAAATTAGGATCGTCGTACATTCTGTCAATTTGCTCTTGAGTCAAACGAGCAATAGGTTCGCGGCCGGCTGAAGCATCAGCAATAGGCTCATCATCGTAAATCATCTTCTGGGCATCAGCCCAGTTATCTGCATTACCTACTCCTAACCCATTGTCGCGGCGAGCAATAGCAAAGTCTTTGCCATTTTTTACAACATCGTATTCATCATCAGTGAACTTAACACCAGGTCCGTTGTAATCCTCGTCTTTGCGAAACCCATGAGGAGCATCAAAGAATTGTAAATCTTCTTCGTTAAGAATAATGTCGCCAGCTTTGTAGTCAGCCTTAACGCCACTAAAGCCATCTTTATTCTTTCCAATAACAGCCTTAATAAATTCTGCGCCATCTGTAGGAATATCTACTAAACGACCGTTAGGAAGCTGAATACGTACGGTGTCTCCGTTTTCGCCTTGCGACACAACGCGGCCTGTGAGGCGTTGTACTTGACCATTTGCACGCTCAACTAATGCACTTGCACCGCCGCCTTGGAACGCGAAGCGGCCCTTGCGGTCACGGCGCTGGAGCATTGCACGAGCGCTGCGAGCAAGTCTAGAGTTTCCATCGCCAAAAGCTGCAGTTAGTGCTTCTAATGGGTAAGAACCTCTAGGCAGAGAGGCAAGACGAACTACTGCATATCTATACTCTGCGGATGTTTCAGAAGAAGTATATACGGAAGCAAGTAAAGGGAGAGCCTGTTCAGAGATACGAGCATCAGAGAGAATCCATCGCAGCCTTGCTTTAGAGAGCGCAGAAGCGGCTAACCCGTGATTGCGAGTAGAAGAGGGGTGAGCAACAATTAAAAGATCAGTGTGATTAGTAAAAGTGTCACTAAACTTGTTTTTCTGAACAAGATTAATAAAGGCAGAAAGTTCTCGCATTGCGTGAAACTCGCGTACCTCAAAAGGCAGACTGCGAGTTGAGTTTAGGGAACGCTTAACAACAGTAAGAGCAGAGCCAGGAGTTACGCGACGCTCAAAGGGAACACCAGCGTTTGCCTCTTCAATAGCAGCAAAAACCTGCAACTGAATTAGTTTTACTTGAGACATAACTGAATCTCTATTATTACTCACGAATAAGAACCCTTCTCAAAGGTAGGAAGCAGATCAGCATCAACACTCTTATAACCTAATTCTGCCAGATTTCTAGCACGGCTATATGGATCATCGCCGTTTTTTACACCTCGAAGCCAAGATGCTCGTAAGGAATCAATTATTTCATATCCAAGACCGGAGAACTCTGCTAAAGCAAGAATAGCTTTCTCTGGTGACTCATAGTTTTCTATATCTTCTACAGAAACTGAAAGTTCTTGTTCGTAATAAATGTCATCAATATCTTGCTTAAGATTTGCTCTCTCGTATTCAATAACAGCGTCATCATTTACAGCGCCTTCAGGTAGAACTGCAAAACGGCACTTACCTTCTGGCTCAACTGGTAGAGATATAATTGCGCAAAGTTCTCCGCCTTGGTAGAAAACGCAGTTGGCGCACTTAACACCAATAGAAGCAACTTCATTTTCGGCTGCAGGAGTGTAACCTGCCCAAACTCCGATTTGATCTTCGTTAAACTTTCCGTGCTTAGCAACAATGTCTAAAAGTGCTTCAGCCAAATCCTGCTCTTCAGGAACAAGGTTTGCCGAAGCAACCAAAGACTCGCTAGAAGATGATTTTTTAGTGCTTCTAGGGTGTGATGCAGGTAGTAGGTCGTTATCAGTTTTGTAGTTAGGGTTGGACGGCTTTCCGCTTTTAACAAGTTTTAAAAAAGCGTTAACACGAGCCATAGCCCATTGGTCGCGGCCCATCCCTGGGCGGTGACTTCCAGAAAACGCTCCAGCACCTCTGCGGTAAACAGCCTTAAGCATCCCTAAAGTTACTTTGCGACCTTCACGAGCTTTCTCATTATGTTCGCTAACCTTTTTCTTAAGCGAGTTTTCAGTTTTTGCTGAGAACTTAACCGCGCCAGACTTGCCAGAAGAAGCAGATCCTTTTTTGTTTTTGTTTGATCCATAAATCCGATCCTTCTTTGGGGCAGGAGTCTGGGAAACGGTTCTCTTACCTTTAGCAAAAGTATCTAAATCTTCATTAGACATTATTTTTACTTTCACTTTCTTCCGTTACGGGGCCGCCAGCAACCCAAGCGCGACAAGTCCGCGCCGAGGCACACTTGAAGTCAAAGATTTCGCAGTAACCTAATTCGCCAGCAGCATCAATTGCGTCAAACTCATCCGTGTTGTCTGTGAGACCGCTTTCAATGCAACTCATCATTGAAGGAGTTTGAATGAATACAGCGCAGTTACCGCAACGTTGCTTCTTGGCTTCTTCAGCAGAAACATTCCACTCTTGGCCTAGTTCTGTCCAGTACTCTTCGTTTGGTTCGCCAGGATTTAGCGGACCGTACATTGCTTGGTCAATAGCCTTTTTACGGTTATCTAAATTAATAACAATGTCTTGAGTTGCTGGAGGACAAGCATCTCCAGCGGCAGCTGTAACTGGCGCTTCAGGAATATTACCGTCTAGAGCATCAATAACATTTTGTGGAAGCGGAGCAACTGAAGCTTCTTGCTGAGCGCCTTGAACGCGATCCATAAATTCTGGAGAAAGAGCAGAAAGAACAGCTTGTGTAAGTTCAGGGGTGATAGCGCCCTTTTCAAAGATCATACGGATAGCAAGTTCTTCTGGGGTTGGCGCATCTGATTCAGAGAAACCGTGAGTGTGTCGCCAAGTAGCCAGCGAGATTGCCATCTTCTCGAAACCTGAATCAGCATCAGAGGCGCGGTCATTGCGAGTTGAGATTGCTGATGGGTCATACCAAACAACAAGTTTGCTTACTTCACTCTCTGAGTATCCGTTAGCGATTAAGTAAGGACGTAAGTAGACAACAGTAAGTGCGTCTGCAATCAAAAGCATAAGAGGTTCGATATGAGTCTTGTAAAGCGTCTCATCGATTTGTAGCGCATTTGAGTACTTGACATTAGCAAGACCGGTAACAATGTCCTTAGGCACATCTATGCCTTGCAGAATACGTTCTAGAACGCGATCAGCACGCTGAACAAGAGTTGCATCAAAAGAACGCTCAAACTTGAACTGCTTGATAGCATCGCCAAGTTCTGCAGGACCACGAATAATAAGTGGAACAACTGCGCTTGCTGAATCCTCATCCTTAATAGGAGTTGTCATTGCGTCGATAAGTTGCTCTTCAAAATCATCTTGCTGTTCTTCAGCAAGTATTGCTGGATCTAAATCAGAGTCATCTGCGTAAGGGTAGTCAGGAGCTGCGCCAGAGGAAACTGCTAAGCCATCTGGAATATATAAAGCGCCAGCGTTTAGGCGTGAACGCGCAGTTGCGCGGAAAGTACGGTTAAGAAGTAGAAGTTCGGCGCAAAGATCTAGCAGACCGCGCAGTGATGAGTCTGCTTCATCTGAATAGCGTGGGTGTGCTCGCCAAATGCGACCAACAAAAGCGTTGTTGTTAAGTTGCATCCCCTGTCCACCGTTGCCACCGCTGTAACCAGTGCTTGTTGACTGTTCGCGGCGGCCAATAAGGCTGTAGCCACCTTTTTGTCCAGCAAGAACTTCGTCTACAGATTTAATATCCCAAGATTCTGGAATTCCGTATCCTGGACGTTCTGGAACCTGTACTAGGTAGCACTCGCCAGCAACAGAAAGATTGAGAGCAGCATCGCGCAAAAGTCCAGCCTGACCACCGTAAGCGGAATCAAGACGACTTAATGCGCGTTCGGCAGCAGAAGCAAGACTTGGATCAATGTTGGCTGTTGTGCGAACTGATGTAGGGGCTTCTGCAGGATTTTCTACAACAGCCGCGTAAATTCGGATACGTGAGATAACACTTGCAACAAGATTAAATGCGTATTTTATTTCGCCAATTGCGTCGTAATATTCCCAGGCCTCGGACTGCCATGCAGAAGAGTTTGCAGAGCGACGACTCTTAAACTGTTCAAATTCTGCCTTGTCGCCTACCCGAATTTGAGTTGCAGCAGCGGTGAGAGAACGTATAGCGGTGTAAGGGAGTGCTTGCACTTGCCCCTGTGGTGAAACGAATGCTCCTAAGGAACCAGCAGTAGGCCGTGTAGAACGCGTTGGTTCTGCAGTATCTCGGCTAAATACGCCCACTATTTCTCCTTGTCGTTAACGCTGCGGAATATGAGATGAGCATTTAATTATTCTCATATGCGGACAACAAACTTGCTACTGCAGACAGAGCAAAAGCTATCGCAAAAAAGCAAGTAATTTCTTGACTAATTGTATACCAAAAAACAAACCCTAATCCTACCCAGATGCTCATACACCACTCGCAAGTGAATAGGTATCCAATCTTTGTCTCGGATGGATTGAACCGATTAAAAATCTTTTCCCGCGGACCGTTAAAGAGATGATCTGTTGTTAGAAATCTAGTAACGCGATACGTTGCTAGTGCAAGAATAGTAAAAGTAATAAAACTAATGTCAGACATTAGGTGTCCCTTCGGTTTGCCCTATTTAAAGAGGTTATCGGAGACCAGTTCTTTAGACGCGAGCCACACCCACAACCCCTGTCTTTTGAGGCGGCAATAATTTTTCCAGATTCTGTAACAAAACGGGTAATAGAGTTGGTTTCACTGTTTTGCTGAGTAAAAGTCTCGCTAAAAACTGTAACCGGACCTGCAGATGAGTCAACGCCTATGTAAATAATGCCCGAAGATGCAATAACTCTGGCTGTTTCTATGTATTTTGCCCCTGCAACCCCGTGATGCCTTGATGCTGTAACACTTTCTGGATCAAGTGAGTCAGCAGAGTTTTGAGGACAGATAACAACATTTGCTGGAAATATGTCAAAAGTTCGTGCTGGCTTATTTTCTGCCATTTTCATAGGGTTTCTGGGGCTGGAGTTGGGACAAAGTTCTGCCACCCCAGAAGTTGGCGGGCGATGTGGGTTGGCATAATAAGTGGAACTTTTCTACTAGAAATAGGTAGATTTTTAAATAAATCTGCCTCTGAAGTGACAAAAATAGCGTTTTTAAAGGCATCTAAACCGCTTAAATCAGTAACATCAAAAGATAAAGGGGTAATTGGCCTAGAGTCTGTTGAAAGAGCTTGCAAATATCTAGACTGTGGGTTGGTTTTACGGTCAGCGTTATACCAAAATACGCAAACTTGGGCTCTATCATCTGTCATATTAAAGTTTTCCTAATCCTCTGTTGACTCTACGGTACATTGCCCGATTAGAGACCTGTGTTGCCTTTGCAATAGCACTAACTGGGACACCTCTTAGATATAACGAAACCACTAATTCTGTTAATTTCTCGTTAGATTCGGCATAAATTGAAGTTTTAGGGGTTCTGGAGCGGTATCTCTGGGCTAGAGGGGCTAGTCGCTGAAGTTCAGGAATAGTTTCTAAAGGAACTAGAGGAGCCAGGGAATGGGCTGGAAGTGGGTTTTTTTCAGGAAGCGGGATTGGCTCTGTAAAATCAAAAATTCCCTCGTTTGCAGTCCAATTATGGATAGTAGCTTTAGAACGTGGAGGGTTTAGCGCCTTACCAAGAACAGACAGAGACCACCCTTTTGCCCGAAGGGTTGCTAGGCGGCGCGTGGGCGGGTAGGGAAACGCATTTAGATACTTAATTTCGTAATCAGGTAGCGACTTCATTGTCCCATTGTACAGAGTTTTCTTTTAAGTGTTTATCCTCGCAGTCCCTGGCAAGTTGCGGAACTACATAATGTTTTTTACACCAGTCGCAGGTCCATAGATGGGCATATGGATCGGAGGAGTAGGACAAGAAGTTACCCTTTCGGTTACTTTATTTTATAACTACTTGAGGTCGGTCATTATTGAACGATTTGACAGAAAGAGTGAACAGTTACTTTATTTGGATTTGGCCTGCAAGACGGCTGCGCTATATACGGGACTCTGATGAAATCGTTTCCTAAATTTCTTTGCTTCTTCAGCTTCCCAGCTGCGCGTCATCTGAAGCTGATGCAATGCAAAAATAATTTAATAAATTTATTTGCATCTGAGCTGCCTATGTGTTTGAGATTCTTATTGTGTTTGAGAAGTTAATAAGTGTGTGTCTAGTGCTATTGACTTGACAAGAAGCATAGTGTGTGTAATACTAAAGACAACACACAGAGTTGTGTGAAGTTCTAACAAGGGAGAAGCAAGTGACTTACTACAAGGTCAAGTTCATAGATGGAGACCTGTGTCGCGTACAGGCTAGTGATGAAGCACAGGCACAGAAAGAAGCACGAGAGATAGTTCAGGGCGTAGAGGTTCTATCAGTTGAAGCAGAGTTGCCTATGAAGTTAGAGTTCTACTCTGCTATCTATGGAAACAAGTTAGGCGAGACAGTTATCTAAATCCAATAAGAGTTAGCCCCTTAGCCTTTAAGGTTAGGGGGTTATCTTTTTGACACGCAATGGTAATGACTTGACAACACCTAACATAGGTGTAATACTAGAGATACCGTAAAGGAAAGGGAGAAAGCAAATGGGATACTACGACTACCCAGAGACTTACGACTACACCGTAAGTTTTGAGTGCAGTGAGTGTGCACACCGTAATACAGACATAGAAACAAGTTCATTCAGTTCAATGGGTAACGACATTGAAGTTGATTGCCAGCAGTGTGGATACGAGAATACCGTAACCGTTGAAGACACTTCGCCTTGTTGCAGTAGTGACAACTGCCACTGCTAACCGCAAACTAAACAGATACGCCCCCTACCGCAAGGTAAGGGGCGTACTTGTTTGCGTGATTACTTGCCTGTGGCTTGAGCATTCTTCTTATCTACCGCAACGAATACTTCATCAATTTCTTCCATTGATAGTTGTCCGTCTTTGAGATAGGCACGGGATAGTCCTTCGACTACCGTAGCTACTCCGCTTACACCTGCCATAAACACCGCTTGCCAGAGTTCAACTCCAGCAAGTGCACCCGCTCCAATGACTGAAAGTCCTGAAGCAGCGAATACCGCAACGATGCGTAGGCTAACCTGTCGCAGTTTATTTATTGCTGTCATGGGTGTCGTCCTTCCATTGATCTCACACCGGCGCTAAAAAATAGCACCCAACACCGCAAGTTTATCGCAGTGATTGGGTGCTAATTCGTAAAGTTATTATCTCCGGTTGCGAATTGAAAGTGACATTCCTCCACTTGTTGCAGCTGGCGATACCGTAGCTGGTGTTGCAGCTGGCGCTGGTACTACAACTTCAACAACTTCTTGCAGCTCAGCTGCTTCAACTTCTACCGCAGCTTCCGATGCAGCTTTAAATTTTTTACCTCGCGAAGTATTATCCTCCGGCACAACTGCTGCAATTTCTTCTTCAGCCGCAGCCTCAGCCGCAACCTCAACCTCAGCTTCTAACTCTTCTACAACTTCTGCAACTTCAGTTAGTTCTTCCGCGGGAGTGGATTCTTCTGTCATAGTATGTCTACCTGTTTCTTCTAGGACTGTTGGATCTAATTATAATTTGAGCCGCAGCAGCCTAGTTTAAAATTTTTACCTAGAGCTCGCGTCCGGACAGAAGAGCAGCTGAAACTGAAACGAGACCAAGGCCAATCACCAGGTCCGTGTTGTGTGCAAGTGCAGCTGCTATGCAGCCAATACCGCAGAGAGCTGACAAAACAGCTGTCCAAATTATGTTAGTGCTATTCATTTTTCTCCTTAGAAATAGGACAAGCCCTACCCTTATGGGTAGAGCAAGTCCTTACAACCTTGCGACATTTGACTAAATTCTACCTTGCAAGCATCTGGTGTGGTAACTCTTTCAGCCACTACAACCGCTACAAGAACTAGTAGAACGATAGAAATGTTTCGTACTATAACTCCACGCTTTGTGAGGTTCATTGTTTCTCCTTTTGTTTTTGTCGCCCTTGCGACTTTCTAAAGGTATCACACTTTCTCAGTTAGTGTCAATGTCCGACACGCGGGGAATATAAACATCTCCACGCCACATCTCAACGTCAATTGTCTTAAGGAACTGTACGAACTGCTTGTTGAATAGAGACATAGAACTCCGCTTCTTCCTGATTAAAGCGATTGCTTCTTCAGGTGAGTAGCCCTCACGGATAAGCACAAGAGCCGTAACAAGTCCAGCACGGTTGAGCCCTGCTTGGCAACGAATCAACAAGCGCTTCCCAGCCTTCCACTCCTTGTGTGCAAATTTGGCTGTATCGAATAATTCGCTCCAGTCGAAGTGGCTAACGTCTGAGTCATAGATGCAGTAGCGGTATTCCTTTACAAACCAATCAACTGGATTGGCGTATTGGTACATAGTTACTACCGTGTCAAAGAACTCAGGCGTAATGAAGGCTTGTCTACCGCTCCACGCGCGATGATCACCTAGGGTGTCGTTGTTATCTGTTCCGCCTACCCAGAGCCCGTCAAGGACATTACTCCATAAAGGCATACCGTCAATGAAGTCTGAGTAGTCAGGAGCTTCAATTCCGCCAGTTGTTTGTTTAACTTTCGTATTTGTGTTTTTTGTCATTATGTTCTCCCTCTCTTAAGGATTACTTTAAGGGTAACACGAGAGGCTGCTATTGTCAAATCTACCTAAAAGATAATAACTACGGGCTTTTTGGTTGTTATCAAATCGTTATAAAACGGGTATTCTTTTGCCTACCCAAGCAACCACATTGGTAGTAACCGCGTTACCCATTTGCTTGTATCTGTGGGAATCAGCTGTCTTTTCGTCTACCGCAGTCCAGCCATCAGGGAATCCCTGCAGCCTTTCGCACTCAACTGGTGTGAGGCGGCGAACCTTACTTGTAGCAACCATTGGCGTATTTAATCCTCCCGTACCCATAAAAGCCGTAAGCGTATTGACTGTGTCACCCTGAATACGGAATCCATCTGTTCTGTGTGGGTGGAACACGATTGTTTCATTATCTTCTGTCATAGCCACGGCGTGACCTCCTGTTGTGTCAAGCGTGTACATTGGGTCATCTGCTTCCCCATGACCTTTTCCTTGTGGTCCAGCAGTATCTTTGCGACCAATTACTGTTCCTTGAATCGGGTAAGCTGGCATTTCATCCTCAACAACTATTACTACAGCTCGTGTATCCCCAACATCAAACACATTTAATGTTGGATGCACGACTCCTTCAGTCCAAACATCCGCCGGAAGAGAGCCATCTGCAGCTCGAGCTCCGCTGCGAATAGTTTTCACATACCAGCTTGGCATAGAATTTTTACCTTACTCAGCTGGATACTGCAGCATGTCACTAGCTCTCCGAGCAGAAAGAGCTGGTGATTTATCTTCTTCTGGGAAAGTCCACAGCTCGAAGCTACCTACTCGCTGCTCGTTGCTGCTGCGTCCACTACTGTTTGTAGCGCTTTCTTCAGCGGCTCTGGTAATGTTTTCCCGCGACGCTCCGCCCGCCGGATGATCCCCTCGGCTGCTTTCGCGCTCAATGAGTATTTCGGGGAAACTTCCGTTTCCAAGACTTGCGACAATGAAGACTCTACGGCGACGCTGGGGGACTCCGAAGAACTGCGAATCAAGAACGCGCCATTGGATGTCGCTATACCCTGCGTCGGCCAGACTAGTGAGGACGACTCCGAAATCGCGTCCGTTGTTGCTTGATAAAAGTCCTGGGACATTCTCCAGGATGAGAGTTGTTGCCTTGACATGCGTCGCGAAAGAGAGTGCATCAAAGAAGAGTCCAGTCCTGGCACCAGCCAGCCCAGCCCTTTTTCCTGCAACGCTAACGTCTTGACACGGAAATCCTCCGCAGACAATGTCAACTTTTCCAACGAGGTTTTGCTCATCAGCCCATTCCTTTGCTGTTACTACATCATTATGCTTTGGCACATCTGGCCAATGCTTTTCCAATACGGCGAGGCACTTCTTGTCAATGTCAACCTGACCAACACATTTATGTCCACCAGCTTCAAGACCTAAATCAAAGCCGCCAACACCTGCAAATAAAGATACAAAGTTTCCCATGCCGTAAGCTTACCAGCTTCCCCAGGAAAGTCAATGCGCCGCGCCCAAGTAGCTGATACTTTTTTTACCTCCAGTCAGCTACAGCTGCTATCCGGGCCAGCCTCCCGAAAGGGGGGCTTTTTTCTTTTAGTGGCTTTCCTGCGTAACTATGTTTATAGGTCCACCTGAGGATGGATCTAAATTTATTGCTACTGCTAGAGCGGTCTTTAGGTGTTCCTTAGCGCTTTCAAGTGAGCAGTTCTTTTCAACGATTGAGTGTAATGACCCTATTGCGTAATCTCCACCGCTACCAATCCCGTACAGCCCACTTGTATCTTTACTCCACTCATAACCTTCGCCGAGCTCAAAGAGCTGGCCAGCTATAGAAACTATTAGTTGAGATTCCTGAGCTCCATCTTTTCCGTATCCCGCAGCCTCGAAGCAGCTGCGGATAGTTGGAACTACAAACGAGGTAAAAAATTTATCAAGCTTAGCTCCAGTGAGCTCCCCAGGATCTGGCAGCTTAACTACATCGGAAATTAAGTTGATAGCTCTTAAATCACCAGCTGCACCAATTAAGTATCTATCCCTTTTTACAACTTTCCCATTGCTTTTCGGCAGCGTGTAGATACGACCGCCAGAGTCACCGCGAGATAAGCGAGAGTCGTAGCCAATAATTGACCAGCCATCCCCTTGAATGGCGGCGATAGTTGTCATAGTTAGTACACAAACTCGTAGGAGTCGTCGTCTTCATCCCAAAGCGGTGTGCGAAGTCGCTCTTCGTATTTAATTGGGTCCCAGTTATTAGTTTTTTCCGAGATGTCTTCTTCGTCAATGAGCTGATCCAGAGATAGAACCGCAGTGTATCCATCATCTTGAAACATAATTACCAGCTTAGTGTCATCGTTCTCCGCGTCATCAACGATAGCAACTACAAAGGATTCGCCATCTCGGTTGGTGTGGTACGCGCTCTGGACAATTTCTAATTTGCTCATAGTAGCGAGATTACCGCAGTTCTATAAGGGCTATTTTTCCTTGAATTTACTACTTAAAAACGGTGGTGTATCTATCGCTTGGAGCAACTGTCTTAACGACTCTGCTAGTTCCTCCAGGGCTTACCTCTCTGATAATTGCAACAGCAGAGGACTTATCCAGCGACATCTGTTTGTGAGCATACGCAATCGCTAATCCAAGGCTAGCCTGGGCTCTTCCCAAAGGAATTTTTACCTCTCTACCTCGAGAGCTCATCATTGTTACTACATACTTCATAACTTTAATCTACCTAACTAGTTCGGATAAGTCAAGAAAATAGAAAACCCCCTGCTTTCGCAAGGGGCTTTCCGTACTTCTTATTCGCTGAAAGGGCTTGGGAGTCCGAATACGAACCCTCCGCCATTTCCTTCCTCGTCCTGCGAGATTTCAATTTCACCAATTGAGTCATCAGCAAACTTGACTAAAAATACGGGGAATGGTTTTCCACCGAATTCATCGCCTCGCATTTCTACGAACCGTACTATTGTTGCGCCTTCCAAACCACTGTAATACAGAGTGTGAAAGTCTGACTTTAACTTAGGCATTTTATTCTCCCTTCCGCCTATGACATAAGGGTAACACACCTGTCTGACAAAGTCAAGCGTTATTTAGCCACGACTAAGTTTTTATTTAATTGCATGTGCTTTGACACGGCTTTGGTTTCCCGGTAACCGTATCTGGCTAACCGAGCATAAATTGACGAGTGGTTAATTCCTAGCACCTTGGCTAGGCGAATACCACTTACCCCACGTTCAATCTCCTGATTCAGTAAGGCAACAAACTCAAACGCCTCCGCAGAGTTAGTTATAGGCTTCCGAGCCAGTATAGACAGTTCAATCATTCTTGCAGTTACCGCAGGATCTAGTTCTATTTCAATAGACTTAAAAACATTGACAGTTCGATTTGGAGCTGCTGGAACTTCTAAAGACTTGACATCTTCAAAGTACATGCGAGGCTCTGCTGCAATCTGTCGTACACGCTCACGAGTCACTCCATGTGCACTAGCAATACTTTGTAGTGTCCACCCAGCTTCTCTTAACATCTTGATGTATTCATCCCTATCTGAGCTATTATCTAACCCCTCGATAGTTTTTATTGCTGAAGCTGGAAGCTCCTGGTGCTGCTGTTTAATAGTTCGTTGTCCAACGACAACTTTTTTTGTTCCCTCTAAACGCGACATTTTTTACCTTTCTTTGTAGTTTGTCATTACTTGATTTATTCAATCTATTACCAATTTCCCAGCTTGTCAAACCGCGTTTAGGAAAAACTAAACGCGCCACCAAAAGGGAATAAGGTGACGCGCTTAGGGATAGGTTAAAGGGATTACCCTATCCGTATTCCGGAGCTAGGACGAAGGGAGAAAAGACCCGCTCGACGGAACTCTTCAACTTTAGCACAACTCTTATTTGAGTTATTTATTGCACTTGCCGCAACACAAACCGTGAATGTACTTTCTTTCCTGCACCTTCATAGCCTGACCGCAACGCCAGCAATTTAGATAAATGTAACTCATCTTACTTCTTAGCCAATATTACGGCTAGGTAAGCGTAACGCGCTTGGTTAGCGCACTCCACGTTACAAGCCCAGATGTGCCAGTTGTTCCATACAAACTTTCTTGGACTCTGCTGATCGCAACTTGCGCAACTTGCGCCGGATCCTAATCTTGTTTCCATTTTAGTTCCCTTCTTTTCATAAAGCCCCTTGACTTCATAATTGAATTTTACGGCATCTCTTGGTGTTTGTCAAATAGAAAAACCCTCCGCGTTTCGGCGGAGGGCTTTTCATGGGCTTAAGCGATTAACTTAAAGTTTCTGCTTGGGTGACGGTGCATCCCACCATGTAGGGCGTGGAACTTACGAGCATTCTCTTTTGTTAAGACAATGTCGTCCGCGTCGCAAGTTTCGCAGATTACGAAATGACCAACTGGAACTTTAATTGACCACAGAAAAATAATTGCTTGAACTGTAAAATCGTTGAGGGCTTTGTACCTCACGCGATCAACTCCTTCG
>Ga0181349_1000101_pt1 | contig 31978 bp, 28 predicted proteins | sample Su13VDMM110SD_FD_130106 | JGI IMG/M metagenome (GOLD analysis project Ga0181349, IMG submission 130106) | Freshwater viral communities from Lake Michigan, USA - Su13.VD.MM110.S.D | ecosystem: Environmental > Aquatic > Freshwater > Lake | place: USA: Michigan | collected 2013-07-16 | reverse complement strand
TGTTGTTTGTTTAATTTCCATAATAATATTATCTTTTTGTTCCAATTGAAGCTTTAATTCATTTGTTTCTTCTTCTACTATTTCATGTAATGTTTCTTCTAATTTCATATAATATTCGTGAATTTCTGATGCCTTTTTTGTTTGAGCTTTTAAACATAATGATTTGAAACATTTAATAGTTAAAAAATATTTTTTTATATTTTGACCGCCATTTTGTTTAATAACTGTTTCTAAATCCGTTTTACCAAATTGTAGATCAAATTTATAATCCATATTATTCGTAAAATGTTTTTCTAATAACGACAATGCTTTTACTTTTTGGTTAAATCCTAACCATCTCCATATATCATCTAAATCAACAACGAAATCTAAATTTTTATCGTAATTTAAGTAGCAATAAAAACTGCTTACAAATAAATGTTGTTCATTTTCAGTAAAATTTTGTTGAATTTTTTTTAACAATTTATTGTTATATGTATTTGACAACTTTGTGATTGGGTTTTTTTCAATAAGGTCAATAATATTTAACTCTTGCATCTTATTATAGTTAGTTATATGAAATAGTCTTTAAGTTGTTTAAAAGTGTTTATATATCTAGAAAGCGATAAATTATAAAGAAGCATAGGTCAAAAATATTGCTTTCCCATTAGGGAAAGCGGATTTTACCATTTATTTGCCTTTTTAACACTGATTTTTTGTCCCGCTCCACGTTTTTTCACAGCACCAGGGTCATATTTTTCATCTTCGTCGTCAGAGTTAATTCCTTTTGACAATTCCCAAAACTCTTTTGAGCCCAATCTGAAGTCATTATGGTTATCTGCCTTATACCAAAACACTTGATCTTGTAGTTTATTAGACTTTGAGTTGTTATTTATGACTAAACACTCATAATTTTCAGTGCATTGATCCATTACCTGACAAAAGCTCTCAAATGTTGGGAACATTCCAGCATAATTTTCATAAATACGCTTTCTATTTGCGATATAATTTTCTCTCAAAATGAAGACGTAATCAATGTTAGTTCTGAGTGTCGGAGGGATACCTAAAGGATATTGCATTGTGATGACCAACATGACCTTCCAATGTCTGCCATTCATAAACAAAAGCCTCATCATCTTGTCACGCGTCCATGTCGCATCGTATAAACAATCATCTAAAATGACGAATGCACGTGGGTCAATGGTACTTCTTTTATATAATTCAACTTCTTTTTTAATTTGTTTCAAAACGGTGCGTTGTCGTTTGAGTATATTTTCAATGATAGCCGTATTATATTCTGTATGGACGAATAATTTTGGAACCATTTTTCCATAAAATCCGTTTCCTTCTTCAGTTCCTGAAATGACAGTTCCAATAGGTATTTCTTGTTGATAATAAAGCAAATCTCTAACCAAAAATGATTTTCCAGTATCACGTTTTCCGATTAAAACGATAACAGGTCCTTTATTTTCCGTAGATTTAAAACTAATACTTTTCATATCAAACTTTTTAAGTTCTAATGTCATTTGTCTAATATTTATATTTTTATAATTTTAGATTAACGCAGAAAATATTTAGTAAAAGGTAAATAAATAAGTTAATAAATAAATAAGTTAAAAAAACATATAATTTATATATTAAATACCTAATAATGATTGAACTCAAATATCAAAAAAGAAAAAACTCTGAACTTTTTAAAAGTTTAGAAAGTTCCAATATTTTATTTCTTTCTAAAATTCAAAATTATATACCTATTTATAACAGATTTTTTTCATTAAACAAAACAAATTTTAATAATATAAATCTCAATCACAATTGGTATATTTCGGACATTAATAGTGAAGAGTTAAAAGATAAAAGTATAAGAAATACTCAAATATATAGTTGCATAATTAAAAACATTAACACACAAAAAATTAAATATAAAAATATATTTTTTAAATTAGCACCTCTTATAGACCCATATAAATTATTGGTAGGTAAATATTGTTTTGACGAAAAATTATTTAATTTACCTAATATAGAATCAAACGAGACAAACACATTAAAAAAATATATGGATACCAATAACTCTGCTTATGTTGATGGATTTTTTTTATATTTAAATAGTATTTTGATTTATACATACAAATTTTACCACGGCGTAGATTATTATGGCTCATTTTTAGCTGTTAAAAATAATTTTACTATTAATGTAGTTGATGAATTAGATTATTTAAACAATTCAGAGTATTTTAATAAAAATAAAAATGTATTATTTACTATTGATGATTATGAGCACTTGCTTGATAATGAAGAAATTAAATTGACACCACTTAAAATAGATTATAATTCAAGTGTTAAATCTAATGTTTCTGTAAAATCAATTAATAATGATATTTTTGAAAATGTTTTTTCTGAAAATGAGACTCAAGGCCATTTAAAGTTAACTCAGGAACTTATTGAAGTAATAAATGACAATAGTCAAAATGATTTCAAAGACACCAATAATGTAACTTTAAAATCAAGCTCTACTTGTTCTTCAAGAAGTTCTTATACTGAAGAAGGCGATACTTGTGAAAATTGCGATGATTTATCTGTTAAAAATGAAAATGAAGATAATAAAGAACAAGATGAAAATGAAGGCACTGGTGAAGATGACGAAACAGAAGTTTGGGAAGAAGAAACGGAAGAAAGTGAAGTTGAAGAAGTAATAAATGTTACAATGCCTGCTTTTCCGGTTCAAGCAATTTGTATGGAATGCTGCGAAAATACGTTTGATAATCTTATTTTAACAAGTGATTTAACTCCTGAAGAATGGTTGTCGGCTTTTATGCAGATAATAATGATTTTAATAACATATCAAAAAGCGTTTGCTTTTACACATAATGATCTTCACACGAATAATGTAATGTATAATAGTACAGAAAAAAAATATATTTATTATTGCTATAAAAAAAAATATTATAAAGTTCCAACATTTGGCAGAATTTTTAAAATAATTGACTTTGGAAGGAGCATATATAAATTTAATGGAAATTTATTTTGTAGTGATAGTTTTCAGCATGGAGAAGATGCCGCATCACAATATAATACAGAACCATATTTTAACGATAAAAAACCACGATTAGAACCGAACTTTAGTTTTGATATTTGTCGCTTAGCTTGTTCTATATTTGATTATTTAGTTGAAGATATGGATGAAATAAAAGATTTAAATAAGTGTGACCCTATAAAAAAATTGGTTGTAGAGTGGTGTTTAGATGACAAAGGGATAAATATGCTTTATAAAAATAATGGGGTAGATAGATATCCAGAATTTAAATTATACAAAATGATTGCACGATGCGTCCATAATCATACGCCTCAGTTACAATTAAACAGACCAGAATTTAAACAATATCTAACTATTTTTAAAGAAAAAGTTCCTGAAGATATAATAAATATTGATAAAATTCCATCATTTGTGTAAACAACAAAACGTCAAAGACAATAAAAATAATAAAAATAATAAAAATAATAATATAATATAATAAAATGTCAAATATTCAAAAAGTATATGGTTTTATTATATTAAGGCACGTTAATTCAGAAAAAACAAATAAATATTGGAACAATGCTGTAAAATGTATAAGAAGATTTTATCCTCAAAAAAAAATAGTTATAATAGACGATAATAGTGATTATAGTTTTGTGAAAGCTGAGTTTGATTATAAAAACCTCCAAATAGTTCAATCTGAATTTCAACGTAGAGGAGAGTTGTTGCCATATTTTTACTATTTAAAAAATAAATATTTTGACAATGCCATAATAATTCACGATAGCGTATTTTTTCACAAAAGAATTAATTTTGAAAAACTTATTGGTTTAAATGTTGCACCACTTTGGTTTTTTCCTGCTGACAAAGAAAACATAGAAAACACATTAAGAATTTCAAATTCTTTAAAAAATTCACAATTTATCCAAAATAAATTATTAAATGATGATTTACTTGCGATAAAAAATTTAAAATGGTATGGATGTTTTGGTGTTCAATCATTTATTAATCATACATTTTTAGTTAGTTTGGAAGAAAAATATAAAATTACTAATATGATTAATTCAGTAACAACAAGAGCAGATAGATGTTGTTTAGAAAGGATATTTGGTTGTATGTTTTTTACAGAATATCAAGCAATTTCTAATATAAAATCATTATTAGGTAATATATTTAGTTATCAAAAGTGGGGATATAATTATGACCAATATGAAAATGATATTAAAAAAGGCAAACTTCCAAAAGCAATAATAAAAGTATGGACTGGAAGATAAGAAAGATAAAAATACTATTTTATTTGTATATTATATATAAATGAAAAAAACAAAATGTTTTTCAAAATGTAGACAACTTCCTGAAGATAGTTGTAAAGAAAAAACTAGATTATGTCAATTTACAAAAGGAAATAGAAAATATTGTAGAATATCTAAATTTTATAAATTAGATAAAAATTGTAATATGACAAAAAAAACTAAAAAAATTACAAAATCAGAAGCCTCTTTAAAAATTAAAAAGTTTTTATTAAATAAAACAAGAAAACGAAAAGAACAAAAAATGAAAGAACAAAAAATAATAGAACAAAAAATAAAAGAACAAAAAATAAAAGAAAATAAAAAAATAGCTGCGTCAAAAAAAATCGCTAAATTTATGATTAAAACTGGAAATAAGAGAAGAGCCAATTTTTTAAAAACAATTTGCTTCGATTCTGGGGCCTGTTTATCATTTGGAACAGAAGTAAAAACTATTAATAAGTTTTTTAATCATTTTGTTAATTTTGAATACGCCATATCACCAGTTAAAAGAATAGGGTCTGTTTCAGCAAATGGATTTGTAACTGAAATTAAATATAGTAGAGAAGGATATGATTCGTATGCTGTATTAAAATCATCAATTCTGGCTGATTCAGATAATTTAATGTATGAATATGAAGTCGGTTTATTTATAAACAAACAAAATAAAATATTTCCTTGTTTTTTGGAAACATATGGTTTATTTTATTATAAAGATGAAGCATCTTGGAAACAAGTTAAAGATACAAATATGGCTGGCGTTAACTTGATTAAAAATAGTTTAGAAGTTATACCTATTGATTATTCTATTGGTTGCACAAAATCTAAATATTTGGCTATTTTAATACAACATATACAAAATCCAATTACATTATATAATTTTCTTTCAAATGTTTTAAAAGAACCAGACCAAATAGAACAACAAAAATTAATTAATTTTGACTTATTATATATTTTGTATCAAATTTATATGCCTTTAGCTACATTAAAAAATGAATTTACTCATTATGATTTACATTTAAACAATGTATTATTATATGAAGCTGGAATTGATGAATATATAACTTATCATTATCATTTAATTGATGGAACTATTGTTAAATTTTATTCAAAATATATTGTTAAAATAATAGATTATGGCCGAGCTTATTTTAAAGATGGAACTCATAATTCAAAAAAAATTTATGATGATATATGTAAAATAACCGAATGTGATCCAAATTGTGGAGAAGATGTAGGATTTAATATTTTGGGACCAGAAGTTCCACCAGGTAGTTTTTATTATATAAGTTCTCAAGTAAAAAATGAAAGTGCCGATTTAAGATTAATTAATTCATTAGTAAATAATTTTTTATACCATAAAAATACTTTTGCTAAATTTAATAGTCTATTAAATAGGATATTATATAAAAAACCACAAGGAACTAAAGAAGTTAGAAAATCTGGATTACCACATAGAATAAGTAATGTATCTGATGTATGTGAATCATTACAAGAAATAGTAACAGATCCATTATATATTTTACAAAATGACAGAGATTTTGCTTATTATGACCCACTTGGTGATTTTCATATATATCAAGATGGAAGACCAATGAATTTTATAAAAGCATAACCAATCTTCACACACTACATAAAATTTTTTATATATAAAACAAATTCATATTTTTGTATATAATTAAAACATTTAAAATTCAGGATTATCTGTAAATACTTGTATTTTTTCACCTCCTTTATTAACTATCGGATTTAATTGTTCTAAAATAAAATAACCTGACAAAACACTAAAATAAACTAAAAGCGAATCTCTTATTAATAGTTTAAGTGGTTTATTTTCTTTTTCAATAAACCTCATTTCTATAAATTTTGTAATTAAAAATATAATAGATATTACACCTGCTATTATAAATATATTATCCATTATTATAAAATAATATACTTATATTCTTATTGTTTTTTTTACGCAAATTACAAAAACTACAAAAATTAATCTAAAACTTCTATATCATCAATTAATAAATCGGGAAGTAAATTTAATTTTGGTTCATCAATAACATGAATATCTAAATCATCTAATTTAAAATCGTTTTCTGTAATTTTTAATCTTATATTATTATTATTATTATCATTATCATTATCGTCATCAGTTTGTTTATTTTGTAAAGCTCGTATATTGCTAATCTCTTCTAATCGTTCAATAGTTTTTGGTGCTGAAATGGTGGTAATATTATTATTACTATCTTTCATATAGTCTGTATCATCAAATTTTAATAGTGTTTGTGGTGGAGCAGCCAAAAATTTATTTTCACTTTTTCCTCCATTAATTTCAGGTTGTTCCTTTTCTTGTTCTTTTATTTCTTGTTCTTTTATTTCTTGTTCTTTTATTTCTTCGGTTACATCTTCTTCAATAGTTTCATCCATGTAAGCCTTTAAAATAGACTCAACTGGAATACTTTCTCTCAAAGTATTTAATATACATTCTTGAATAATAATTTCGAGTTCTCTATTATGTTTTTGTATCTGTAGTGGTGGAATATTTAATTCAAACAAATAGACATTTTTATATAATTTTCTTGCGGCATTAATATACACTTTGTGGATAAAATCATCTAATTTTGGAATATTTATATTTATTTTTTTCTGTTTTTGTCCCACCCTCATTGCTGTTAAAGTTTTAAGCTGAATTATATGAACACAAGTTACAAGGTCTTCTAAATAAGAGCAACCTGATTTTTCACAAATTCTTTTTTTTTCATTTTCAATAATAGTTGGATTCCAACGTGGAACACGTGAAATTAAATTTTGAAACGTCATTAAATACTTATCTAACTCATTATTTTCCTTACATAATTTGATTGACTCCTCAAAAATAGATTTATATCCATCAATGATTAGAGGCGTTAAAATAGTTATCAATCTTCCGCCCCATTCATTCTTTGACTCATAAAGTGTAGATACTGAAAAATCATCCATTTTACATAAAACTAATATTTTCTAAAGGTAAATTTGAACTTAAAAAAATAAAATTTAACATAAATAATAATAATAATTTTTCATTTCTAAATTCTTTTCTCGTTTTATTGAATGCAAATAATAATTCATATCTTTTTTCGGTAGAAATAATACTTTCAAGAAACTTATGGTTTTCTAATAATTGTAGCACATCCATTCCACTATAACTTTTTTCATATAATTTCGTACAAATTAACATTAGGTCGTTAATATTTATTTTTTTATTTACTATTTTTAATAATTCTTTTTTTAACCATTCTAGTCTACTACTTTGAATGTCTTTCATATTAAAGGTTTCATTTAAATTATATTTATAAAGATTAATAATATTGTTATTTATTACTGGATTTGGTATATAAATTTCACAAAATCTTGACAATATGGGTTTCATTAAACTATACTTATCTTCGGCAACTATAAAAAATCTGGTATTGTGACTAAACAACTCTATACATCTACGCAACGCGGATTGTGCATCAATCGTTAATTTATCGGCATTTAATAAAATAATACTTTTAAATGTATTTCCACCATTTGAATTTATATGTGTTTTTGCGAAGAACTTTAATTCTTCCCTAATAAATTTAATACCTTTTCCGTGTGAGCAATTAACATACATTACTAATGTTTTAATTTTAAAACGATCATTTTGATAAATTTGATGGATAAAATCATTTACTATTGTTCGTTTTCCGCATCCAGATGAACCATGAAATAATATATTTGGTATTTTATTAATAGTTAAAAAGTATTCTAATTTATTTTTAATAGATGTATGTATATTTAGTGTCATTACTATATTTTAATAAGTATTTTTATATTTTAATAGAACGTAATATTTATTTTGATTATTGGCATTTATAGTGATTATTGGTATTTTTTGATTATTGGTATTCATAGTGATTATTTACACTTACTATAAATATAATTTTTTAAAAATGTATAATATTGCTCGTATGATAAATTAGGGGCTATATTTTCTTTACTCATAGTGACAGAACAACCGCCAGTGTTTAAAAGAGATACATCAAAATTTATTATTCCCCTATCTAATGCCGCAAAAAATATTTCTTCAGCTACGTGTTCTCTGTGGGGTTTAACGTGTAAATGTAACGATAACTTAGAAAAAGGCACTCCATTGCTATTACAATTATCAACAATATATTTAAAATCAGCCACCTCCAATGTTCCACACGTATCTGATAAACAAATGTTGTTTATATTTGTTTTGTTTAATTTTAATATTCTCTTAATAATAATATCGTTATCAATTTTTCCACTAATAGGACATTCATTAATACAAGAAACATATAGTTTAATATTAAAGATAACTTTTTGAGAATTATTCAATAAATTAATCATTAAATTTAATTCATTATCATTTTCATCTAAACTTTTTTTTGTATTTTTTTTTTGAAAAACATCAGAAACTGATGTAATAAACGAAAAATTGTTTAAAGAAGGAACATTAATTACTTCTAATAATTTATCTTTATTTGGAACTAAAATATAATTTTTTATTGAATATTTTTTGTTATAAACATTTTCAACATAACTAAATAATTCAAGTGTATCTAAAAAAATAGGCAAAACACGATCTGATACAATAGACCCAATTTCTATATTTTTTGGCTGATAAGTTAAATTTATTTTTTCATAAATTTCTTTCTTTTTTTCTAAAGTATACATACTTTGTTCTTCTTTACTTAATGATTGTAATCCATCCCTTAATGTTACATCAAATGGTAGTGGACGCCCAAGTTGATTATAAACTGAATTAAATTTTTCAACAAAAAGATTTAAAAATGTTGAAACTTTGGGTGTTTTTTTTAATAATGATGGTATCATTATATTATATAAATTAAAATATAATGATTGTTTTAAGTATCTTTTTATTTTATTTAAAGTATATCAAGTTTTTTAAACTGATGTAGTTAATGAATGTGTATATGGATTACTTCTAAATGCGTTAAGAATATCTGGTTGAATGCGGTCACAACTCGCACACTCATTGTAATACTGAGGAGCTCTTATAGCACCATATGTATTGACAGAAGGAGGCATAGCAGATATTTTTGAATTTGGCGGATTAACTCTTCCATTATGACAATCCGAATCAGGTTTATTTAAAGAAACGTTCATATATTGATTAAACATTTGTGTTCCTCCTTGGTTTGGTCTATTATCAATAGTAGAAGATTTAATATCGTTATTGTGTTGTCTATAAACACTGTCATAATTCATGTTTCCATATTGCGTTGATTGTCCTCCCATTGGTCCCATAAAACTACCACTTGTGGTATCTCTTTGTGTTAAATCCATAGGAGTATAATTATTAACATAAACTCCTTCTTTTTGGTTATTAATATTAAAATGTTGGGAATAAAGTGTTGTTTCTTTAATAGTGGTAGGTGTTGTATCGTTAGAATTTATAACATAACTACTTGGAACATTTGTCCCTGCTTCACCATAAACTCTTGCATTACAGATGGACTCTTCTTTTCTTGATGGTCTCAATATATCCATTATAGGTGCGATTACTGCTCCTATAGCACTACTGAACCCACTCCTTAATGTATCTGGTTGACTTATTGTGCTTCTATGATTTTCATAATTTGTATGACTGCGAATAAAATTTTCACCACCAGTAATTGGACCTCTACCAACTGCGGTTGAATGATTCACGTCACAAGCAGGCAAATTAGTGCGTTTGCTTACCTCAAAATTTTCAGGAGCATAAGCAGCTTTCCTATTTACTGAACCAGCAGGCCCTTTATAATCATTCGTGCTGTCATTTCTTTTAACTATACCCATTTCTTGAAGAGGTCTTAATGTTTCACCTTTTTCAGCACCAGTTGTTGTAAGCCAACGATCTTGTGAATTAATAAAAAATGTATCAGGTCTTTGTTTTTCTACACGTCCTTGAATACCAACATTTTTAATAACTGATTGAGCCGGACCTTCATGGTTTATTAATTCATATTCTAATTTTGGATTTGTATCAACTCTTAATTGGTCTACTGTATAAGGTAACCATTTATCACGAGCTTCTACACCAGAATTATATCCTCCTGACCCGTTAGCACAATATCCCTTATCTAAACCTGGACCTACAAAGACGCTATCAAATGGTTTCACGTTATTTACTCTCATTGCTGGATTTTGACGTGATAAATAAAAAGCTGTATTATTTGGAGCACCATAAGCCCAGCTCATATTTTCTTCTGGTTTAAACAAAGGAGCTTGTTCTATTTTTTTTATTACCTGTGAGCCTGAACCTATCATATTATCTAATACAGACTCTTGTATATTTGAGTTATAACTATATCCTCTCATTTTACCTCCTACAAAAGGGACCATATTGTTGTGTTTAAATTGCTCTGAATCTAAATAATTTCCTGTTAAAGAGTATACCTGTTGAGGATTTTGTCCTACTTGTTCATGATGTCTTACTTTTTGTTCATAAAGATTTTGATCGAAATATTTGTCTGTTGCTGTGTTTGGGTTTGGATATTCTTGAACGGTGTCCGTAAGTTGATTAATATTGGAAACCGGATAATTTTGTGGAGGAATATTAGTATTTGGCAATTGGTTAACTTTTTTTCCCATATTTGTAAAATTTTCGGTTTTTATATTTTTATCATTACAATTTTTTGATGGTTGATTTGATACAATATACATTCCACCAAGGGCAATTAATGGTATAGCTAATTCCATATTTATATATAAAGTATTATATTTTTAATTTTTAAATGCCTATATAAAATATTATATTTTTACGGAATCACAAGAATTTGTATTAGAACATATAGTTGGACCACCTACATATGTTCCTTTTATTAAATTAAAACTTACAGGTAATTGGTTATTAATATCATTTACTACACAATCTCTTTTGGGTGTATAATAGTCTTTTTCTAATATTCTTGTGCTTAAATTATTTTCAAAAGAAAAACAAACATTTTCTTGTGGATTAAATACTGGAAATCCCAACAAATTACGTTCTTCATCGCGAACCATCCATGCCGGAGTAATTGCTCTTGATTGTTCTGTATATAAATTATTACAAGAAGGATAATTAACCTCTTTGCTGTCGACTTTAAAATTAATATAATTATCTTTTCCTAAACAATCTCTGCTTATTGGTCTATTTATACCTAAAAGTTCACTCTCAAGATTAATTGTATTTGTTCTTAAATTTGCTCCCCATTTTTGAATAATAATTTGCGGGTCTTCAACATAACAAGGTTTAGAACCATTTCCAGGAACATTTAATATCCATCTTCCTGGGTCTGTTGATTGTTGTAATTGTTTTTTTGTTCTACATTCATCGTACTTAAATCTTGTAAATGCCATTTTATATATAATATATTTATAAATATATAATTAATTTTCTCATTTAAAACGCCCATTTTATATGAGAAAATTAATTATATATTTTTTTGTTAAATTCTATATCAAAAGCATAATCATCTATTTCACTTGGTGTCACCATACCATTTTGAAGAGCTTTATTATAGGACCACCACTCTACTGGTTCTATTTTCCATTCGTTTGTTTCAGTATCAATTAATCCTGAAGCATTAAAGTCAAATAATTTTATTTCTCCATCCTCACTTATACCAATATTATCTAACTTCCAATCTATATACATAATTCCTAAACTTTGTAAATATGTTTTTACTTCCATCATTATATTTTTTATTTTACTCAAATCTTGTTTACTCATATCATCATTCAATAATTCCATATCAATATAGTTTTCACCTACATTATATATTTTTATAACATTTTTATAAGGATTTTTCATTAATATTTCACATATTTTTTTCTCTGCTGTATCGTTTGTCATTTTTCTAAAAAAATCTTTGCCTTCATGTAATATTTCTGGGTGTGTAGTAAATTCACCGTCTATTAATAAAACTTTTACACCTCCAATAGTCTTTTTATTTCTATTTTTTCTTGTTCTTTTATTTCTATTTTTTCTTGAATTTTTATTTTTTCTTATATTTTTTTTTGATTTATTCATATATACTAATATAGAAAATAATAAGCATTTAAAATGATAAAATGTGTAAAAATAAATTTTAAAATTCATAATTTTTAAGATTTTATTTTTTTTAAGATTTTAATTTAAATGTAATTTTATAACAAATACATTATAACTTTAATGAATATACAAATTTTGCCTACTTTATGTTTAAATATGATAGTAAAAAATGAAAGCAAAATAATTACACGATTGCTTGTATCCGTTTTACCTATTATTGATACATATTGTATATGTGATACTGGTTCAACAGATAATACAATAGAAGTAATTGAAACATTTTTTTCTAATAATAACATTAATGGTAAAATAGTGAATGAACCTTTTAAAAATTTTTCTTATAACAGAAACTTTGCCCTTAATGAATGCTTAGGAATGTCAGATTATATTTTATTTCTTGATGCGGATATGGTATTAGATGTTAAGAATTTTTATAAAGGATCATTATTGGAGTATGATAGCTTTACCATATTACAAGGAAGTGAAGATTTTTATTTCCAAAATATGAGAATAGTTAAAAATAATGGATTATATAGCTATGTTGGAGTTACACATGAATATATTAATACTCCACCAAATAATAAAAGTTGTTTTATTACCAAAGACCAACTATTTATCAAAGACATTGGTGATGGGGGATCTAAAAGTAACAAATTTGATAGAGATATCGTTTTACTCACACAAGGTATAAAAGATGATCCGAAAAATGATAGATATCATTTTTATTTAGCTAATAGTTATTATGATTCTGGAAAATATGAAAAAGCTATTGAATATTATAAAAAAAGAATTGAATTGGGAGGTTGGGAACAAGAAATTTGGTATAGTTATTACAGAATAGGACATAGTTATATGAATATGAATAATATGTCGGAAGCAATTTGTACTTGGATGGAAGGTTATGATTTTTTGCCTACCAGATTAGAAGGATTATATGAAATTTTAAAACATTATAGATTTATATCTAAACATAAACTTGCTAAAATGTTTTATGAGATGGCTAAAAAAATATTAGATGAAAATCATTATATTGATAATTATCTTTTTTTGAATGCTGATGTATATAAATATAAAATTTATTATGAATTTACTGTGATTTCTTGTTATATTGGTTTAACAAGTATAAATGACCCTCTTATAATAGTTTTAAATAATTCTAATGAACCTGCATTAAATAATAATGTTTTATCAAATATGAAATTTTATAAAGATATACTGCGACAAAGTGATTTAATTAAACTAGATAACGCCACGTTAATTGATGTAAATGGCGACGATACAATATTCTATTCTTCTTCCAGTTGTTTGTTACAAAAAAAAGATAAAAGTGGATATTTTATTAATGTTAGATATGTAAATTATTTAATAAATGAAAGCGGTAATTATTTAAATTGTGATAAACATATAATTACATCAAATAAATTTATAGAATTAACAACGGAATTTAAATCAGTGAGAGAAAAATGGTTTGATATCAATTATGAAAATCGTAGATATATTGGAATAGAAGATATTAAAATTTTTAATGATATTAATTCGGACGATGTTATATTTATTGGAACAGGATTTCATAAAAATGATAAAATAGGTATAGTTATGGGAAATTATGACACAGATATGAATGAAACACGATTAGTTGGTTATGAATACATACATAGTTCAAATAATTCTGACTGCGAAAAAAATTGGGTTTATGTAGATTATAATGATTTATTACATATAATTTATAAATGGTATCCATTAGAAATTTGTAAAATTGATAAACAAAAAAGAAAAATTAATTTAGTTGAAAGCAAAAAAATGCCTAAAATATTTTCACATACGAGAGGTTCATCTTGTGGATTTAAATATGAAATTAAAAATAATAATGGAGAAACGACAAATACAGAAATTTGGTTTGTAGTTCATATGGTTTCTTATGAGCAACCGAGACATTATTATCATATGTTAGTTATTTTTGACAAAAATTTAAATTTATTGAGATATTCAGCACCATTTAAATTTCAAGGCGAACCAATTGAATATTGTTTAAGTGTTATTGTAGAAGACGAACGTGTATTAATGAATTATAGCACTTGGGACAGAAAAACAAAAATAGGTGTATATGATAAAAAGTATATAGATAGTATCACAAAATATAACTCATACTAAATTTATACTAAATACATACTAAAATTGTACTAAATACATACTAAAATTTAATGGATAATATAATAATATAATAGTAACAATATTATTATAAAATAAATTTAATTATCAATATAAAAAGGCCTTTGATTTTTTTCAATAGTTAAAGGTTCAGGAATAAATGTTGGACCTTTTTCAAATACATTAGCAGAACATAAATTAGACAATTCAGGTACAAATGTTGGTGCTGGATTTACTAAATTAGTTGAATTTATTCCAAATAAAAACGATTCAATATCAGGAGCATTATATGACATTTTATTCCATGGAATTTGAGCTGGATTTAATCCATTTCCAGGCAATAGTGTATTATAAGCTGCTCCGTACTGAGAATTAGGATATAATGTATAATTTTCAAATTGTTTATATTTATTTTGTTCTAAACAATAATCACCAGGAGTGTTTTTGTTTCTTGTAGATGCCATATTATATAATATTATATATTATATATTATAATAAAAAATTTAACAAATAGTATCTTTTAACATTTTTATATTATCAGGTGAAATAGTATTGGTTTTTAAAAGTTCGCATATACAAATATGAGTATAATTTAAATAATCAAATGAAAAAAGTAACATTAAACCAAATACTTCATCAGTACTCATAAAATCACTTGCTAATCTTAACATACAAATTTTTAATTCTACATTATCTTTTATTTTTTCATATACTTCTTCAATCGCATTATTAACAATATCTTCTTCAAATTCTTCAACATTTAAAATACTCAACAAATCTGTTTTATATAAAATATCTGTCATATATTCTTTTTCTTCTGCGGTCCCTTCATATGTTTCTAAAAATGATTTATAAGTACAAGTATATTCTGTGTTATACATAAAAATAAATATTAATATTAACTATAAAAATCTTTTTATATATATTTTTATACATATTGATAAGTGGAATGTTTGTTAAAATAATCAACATCTCTTGTCAATTCACGAGATGGAACACCACCACGAACCCAACCTTCAGACGCAACACTTTCAACACTATTTGCTGGATTAGTTAAACGTTCTTTTACTGCTGGTAAAAGAGGAGTTTGATGATATTTAATATAACTTTTTTCACTTAAATTATTTATGCTGCGTTTATTAACATTTAATTCACCTTGTTGAATTTGCGATTCAATAATAGGATTTACAGCACCTCTTCCTAAAAAAGGAACTGTTGCGAATGGGCGATGAAATAAGTCAATGCGACATTTTGGATGTGTTTGAATGGTTCCTATTAAAAGTTTTGAGGAATCGTTAATATTACATCCACCTGAACCACTATTATATCCACCTTTATACATTATACCTGGTTGTGTAGTAGCAAGTGATATTGGATTTTTCATTGAGCAGTCAGATGCGAAATAATTTTGAAGTGTATAATTTGCAGAAGCTGTATTTTGTAAATCTGTTTGGGCTTTATTACAATCATCTAACCCTAATCTCGACATATTTTGAAATGTATAATTTGATACATTTGCCATTTTATATATATTATACATTATTTTTATATTTTATATTTTATTTTTTTATAAAAAAAGTATTTTATAAATAAAGTAAAATGTGTTTCTAAAACTTCAGCAGTTATTTTAATACTAAATATTATTTTATGAAAAAAAATTGGAAAAAAATATTTTTAAATAACACATATCTTACCTTAAACTATGCGAAATAATAGTTAATACATAATATAATTTTTATTTCTTTTATTTCTTAATTTTATTATGACATTTACAAAAATCATTGCCTGCTTCACTTTCTCTTTTACATTGATTTCCTGATTTAGTTATTTGAATACAAACATATTTATAACAACCATTTTTTGTTGGTTTTTTGTTGGATTTCCATTCACGACTTGCTTCATCAAAGTCAATATTTACTTCATATTCTGTGCGATGTTTGTTTTTTTGTTGTTTAAGGGTTTGGCTACGTGTAAGCATTTTAAATATATTGACTTATTTGATTTTTTGAAATTATTGTAATTATTGTAATTATTTTAATTATTGTAATTATTTAATTTGATAAATTATATAAAATTAACTAAAAGCATTTCAATTTTTTTTCCATATAAAAATACATATATTTTTACATATTTTTAAATTTCAAACACTGATTTTTTTGATTTAATTATAAAATATAAAATAAATTATATATAAAATGAAAAAAATAATATATTTTTACATATCTTTATTAGTTGTAATTTGTTTTTTAATTATATATTACTTATATAAAATAATGACAAACAAACCTGTATATGCCATTGCGGTATTTAGTGATAGTATTAAAGGATATGTTAAATTTAGTGAAGATTTGACTAATAATAGGGTAAAAATAGATTTAAATATTATCGGATTAACCCCTAATTCTTTACATGGTTTTCATGTTCATGAAGCAGGGGATTTAACTGATAAATGTACGAGTATGTGTGCACACTTTAATCCATATGGAAATACTCATGGATGTCCTGGTATGAGCAAAAGACATGTCGGCGACTTAGGTAATATAAAAACAAATAATAAAGGTGCCGCAATATATACGTTTTATGATAATGTTATTAAACTTAGAGGAACTAAGTGTAATATTATTGGTAGGGGTTTAATTATTCACGAAGATGAAGACGATTGCGGAAAAGGTGGAAATACTGAAAGTTTAAAAACAGGCAACGCAGGTAAGAGAATTGCTTGTGCGGTTATTGGTTTTTCAAAAGAAAATTTTACGTAAATATATATTTTTATAGTAACAAAAATCGTAATTTGAAATGTAAAAAAAATGTAAACATATTAATAAAGGGTATAACGATATGAATCTTTGACCCTTGTAATTGCTCCTTCTGGTGTACTTTCTTTTCCAGAATATTTTAAATCATTATATAAAAATTGTGCGAAAGCACTTTGGTCGTTTTCTACACGAGTATTGGGAGTACTATAAAAAGCTCTATTACTTTGAGTAAGTTCAAACTCATCCCATATAGAACTATATAATTGTTTATCAGTATTTTTAATACCAGGGTTCATAAACTGAACTGCTTTTTTAACACTTTTTGTTATATCAACCTCAACATCAGGATTAAATGCTGGAGGAGCTGATTTTCTTTCTGGATCATCCATAATTTGAGTTAGTAAAACATTGCTAAAAGGATTTAATTTATTTCCTTCTTTAAATTCTGTTTTTAAAACCTTTTCAAGCGTTACAGGATTTGTTATAGTATTCGCATCTGTATTTTCATATAGACCAATAACTTTGTCTCCTTTAACTTCAAAACCTTCATCTATCATATTTTTTGTTAAATTTTTTTTTTTGCTCGTAAATAAAATTAATATTAATCCTAATGTTAAAATTCCTACTACCAATATTCTAATAGAATTTGTAAGAACATACCCTAAAATAGTAATTAATAATATTAGCCTTGTTATGGCATTTAATTTTTGTTCGTAGCACATATAAGGGGTTGGCCATAGTTCAAATACATAGTTTTTATTAAATAATATTGTAGGTTCGTTTAACCAAAATGGAATTGTCATTATATTATATATAGACTATTTAAAAAAGTTTATTAAAACTATTACTAAATTATGTTAATAAATTATGTCAAAAATAACGATCTATTATTTGGTATTTACTATTATTTTTTGATGCTTTCAAATTGTCTATTAAATAATTATAAATTTGTAAATAATCTTCATTATCTTTGTATTGTCTACATGTGTATATATCAAATGACATATGATTTTTTTCTGGAAATGTATGAATAGATATATGAGATTCTGACAATAAAAAAAGAATACTACAACCTATAGGTGTAAATAAATACTGAGTTTCTTTAAGTATTTGAAAATTGTGTTTACAACATATATCTTTTAACATTAGATTTAATTCATTAATATTATTTAGTAATCCTATGTTTTCTATATTTTTAAAATCACAAATCATATGTTTTCCAGAAGATTCGTAATCGTTAAACATTATATAAATAAAAAAATATAAAATTTTCTATTTTTTACCTATTTTTTACCTTTTTTTTTTAAATTCTTGTTGGTATTATTATTTTGTTCTCTTGGTGTTTTTTCTGGTTTTTCACCATCATTAAATATTTTAATTAATTGTTCTTCTGTTAAAGCATTTGGTGATTGAGCTATTACTTTATTTTGCGGCTCTTTTGCTTGTGCTTGTTGTGCTTCTTTTAAGATACGATTCATTTCTGCCTTTGCTCTAATTTTTTCTTTTGTTTTTGCTAATTTTAAATTTTTATTTAATTGTGACCCCATCGCACCTGTATTAAATTTACCTCCCATTTTATTTAATCCCATTTTATTTAACATTGATTGAATATCTTTCATACCTGGCATATCTTTCATTTTATTCATTATTTCCGTCGCCTCTTCCATCAATTCACTTTCTTTAATTTCTCCTGACTTTATGCTCGTATCTAATTTATTTCCAACATTTTTAACTAAATTCATAATTTTTGTCGGATTTTTTATTAGGTTACTAAAAACATCACTTACATTAGAACAATTATCACTATCTAAGTTTAAATCATTTGCGGTTTCTTCTGCTATTTCTTTAGCAATTTTACCTAATTTTCCATTTAACATGCTTGTAATATGTTCGTTAATATCGTCAGCATTTAGATTTGGCATATCTTCCATATTTATGTTGAATTCTTTATCCATATTTTCTTTAAAATTACCACTAATATCAAACATTTCTTGGACGCTTGACAATGTTTCTTGTAATTTTTTTTTAAATTCTTCTTCATCAACATGTTCGAACAATTTAGCTGTATCTCCAAAAGCATCTTTATTTTCAATAGTTCCAATTATAGAAAATGAAATTAATTGTAAATATTTCCAAATAGCATCTCTGGTTTTTTGTGAAATTTGTAGTTCAAATAAGTCTTTAAAATGTATATAAGGTAAAAATTCTGTATCAATAGTTGCGTCTCTAAACATATCTTCATTTTTATATAAAATATCAAAAAACCTTGGTGGCAACTTTGTTTTACAAAAATTAAATAAGTATTCAATATTTTCTTTTTCTGAATTTTTAATTGCTTTATCTCTTTCTTCTTCATTTTCAATATTATTGAATAATTCTTTGTCCTTCCACCATTTACTAATTAAAGGAATATATTCTGGATATGTTGTCTTTAAATCACTTACAAAATCAACCATTACTTTTGAAAATTCTTCGGGTATTTCACTCATATTTTATATATTTTAAATAAAATTTTATATTTAAATTAAATTTACGCGAATTATTATATTTGACATAATGCTGAAAGTTTTGTTAAATTTTGAATATATCTCATAGTTTTTGATTGATTTTCTTGGCTCATTTGTCTAATAGGTTCTCTAAATTTATCAATTATTTCCATTATTTTATCTGAATTTTGAGCGTCAGATACATCATCAGAATAGTCTTTATTAATAAAAAAACTTAAATTACCTGATTCTATTTCAGTCTTATATTTGCTTACTATACATGTGCTCCATATTTTTACTATCATTTTAGGATTGGCTTTTCTAATAGCTAACAATGAATTTTTTGCCGTTAATATATCAACATCATTTGGAAATACACTTTGAATGTCCGATACAAATTCCATAAAATGATCGTTGAAAGCAGATAAAATACTGGAAGACATTTTAATTATTTTATTTAAATGCTTTTAAATCCATTTTTTAACAAAATATTTTTACTATTTTAGTATTTACTAATTTAGTATTTACTAATTTAGTATTTACTAATTTACCATTTATATTATTAAATATTCATTGATCTTCTTCCCCCATTAATTTTTTGTAACTCCTGATCTCTTTGTTGTTGTAATTGTTCTATTGTAAGTTCTGATGATAACTTATTTGACTTTTTAAATTCTTGGTCGTTGTCCGCCATATTTGTACTTATGTTGTCTGTATAATTTAAATCAACATAATTATGCATTTGTCTCATTCCTCCATCTCCAGTCGCTTTTAATGCTTCTTGATCTTGATCCAAAAAACTATATTTATCTGATACTATATCTCCTAAACCTGCACTTCCAGAACTTCCAAAAGAAAATGCCATTGGCTCCATATTATTTTGAGTCGCTTGTTTTATTTGTGTTTCCTGTTTTGGCCTTAAGTATTGTAATATTGCTTCACCATATAAAACATTATAACCTTGATTTAATAGTAATAAAGCAGGAACTCTATTAATGTTTTCAGGCATAATTATTTTTTGGCCGTTTTCTAAAACAATATATATTTTGTTATTTGCGTCTTTTACCCTTTTGTCAATAGATATAAAATGCATTTCTTGTTGGATATTTGTTTTGCCGATGGTTTGCAGAAGTTTTTTGGAATGTTCGCAAAAATTACTATAATAAAGAATAGAACTCATTATTAAATTATATTATTTAATTGAAACAAATATTTAACTTATTTTAAAAAAAAATGATTAATATTTTTAATTTAAATATAATTAAATATAAATATAAAGTAATAATAATATAATATGAACCCATTCATTACACTAAATACTGAAGAGAATGATGTTCTATCATTTACTATTAGCGGAGTAAATGTTAGTTTAGCAAATGCAATTCGCAGAACTATTTTATCAAATATTCCATTACTTGTTTTTAAAACAACTCCATATGAAGAAAATAAATCTAATATTATTAAAAATACATCACGCCTAAATAATGAAATTATTAAGCAACGATTAAGTTGTATTCCTATCCATATTAAAGATTTTGAAGGTTTTCCATATAAAAATTATTTATTAGAAGTAAATGTTGAAAACAATACAGATGATATTTTATATGTTACTACTAAAGATTTTATGATTAAAGATATAACTACAGGAAAATATATTGACGAAAGTAAAAGGTCTGGAATATTTCCTTCAAATAGTTATACTGGTTATTATATTGACTTCGTTAGGTTAAGACCTAAAATATCCGACGAAATACCAGGTGAAGTATTACATTTAACTTGTGAATTTTCAGTTGGAACTGCTAAAGAAGATGGTATGTTTAATATTGTATCTACTTGTTCTTATGGTTTCACAGTAGATGAAGATGCTAAAAACTCTGTTTTGGCAAAAAAACAACAAGAATGGAAAAATGAAGGAAAAAATGCTGAAGAAATAGAATTTGAATCACAAAATTGGAACCTACTTGATGGAATGCGTATTACTAAACAAGATAGTTTTGATTTTGTGATCCAAAGTATCGGAATATATACTAATAATGAAATACTTGATAAAGCATGTGATATTCTAATAATGAAACTAAATGATTTGGACGTTTTAATTGAAAAGGATGAGCTAAAAATTATCAATTCATTAAATACAATGAATAATTGTTTTGATATTATTTTAGAAAATGAAGACTATACTATTGGAAAAGTAATTGAATATATGTTGTATGCTAAATTTTATGAAACAAAAATATTAAAATTTTGTGGATTTAAAAAAATGCATCCTCACGACTCCGATAGCATAATTAGGGTAGCTTATACTGATGCGATTGATAAATCTACTATTAAAGGCAACTTAAAAGAATGTATTGATGGTGCTAAAAATATTTACTTGAAAATTAAAAAAGAGTTTTTAAAATTATTGAAAAATTAAAAATTATATTAAACTTAATACTATTTAATACAATTATCCATTAGTTAAATTAATGTTTTCTATGTATTTTTTTTTTATGTGCTCTTTTTGTTTTTTTATATGCTCTTTTTGTTTTTTTATATGCTCTTTTTGTTTTTTTATATGCTCTTTTTGTTTTTTTACCTCCCCATTCTCTACCTGAATTTTTAATAAGGTTCATTGATTCTTCAGCTGATGGTGCATCACCAGTATATGGTAAATATCTTGGATCACCTGTTTTTCCAAACATAACTTGGGCACTATTTGCTAATTGTTGTACCTTCTTTCCTTGGGTTGAATCTTGATAGCCGTGGTTTATACCACTTGAATATGATGATGTGTTAGGTCCCCAGGTTAAATTTTTTTTACTCATATTATTTATTATATTTTATCTAAATATTATAAATTATTTTTTCTAAATATTATAAATTATTTTTATAGTGTCATTTTATAATAAACCTTGTAAATTATCCATCAATATAGAGGGATGTAAATTATTTACATATTCCATTACAACTTGTTTGGTTACAAATAATTTTTTTTCTTTTAATTCACTTAAGTACTTTTGATGAATATTATACATATTAGTTCTATACTCATTTTCAAATTGATTCAATGGTTTTTCCTTTTTAATATAACAAGCAATATAATTTTTATAAAGATTATGTGTAAAATCGTGTATTTTTTTCCTAAATTCTAAACATTCTTCTTTATATTCTGAAAAATACTTTAAAAATTCAGAAACCTTATTTTGTTGTCTTAAACATAAATAATGATATTGCATTTTTGGTTGATTTCCACGTAATTTTCTAACATATTCATACGCAGGATTTCTAACTTTTGTCCTTTCATTGGTTGTAATATTATATAACGAAATTCCTACAATATTATAAAAAGCTTTAAGACCTAAATAATTATTTAATGTATCATTAAATTCTACTTCTGAATAAGAATTGCAGTCATACATTTGCGGAAACTTAAACTTAGGATATAATGCTTTTATTCTTACATCCAACATATTCATTGAATAAAGTTTTATGTCATTTATATTCGCATTGTCAATACAATAAATCCCAATTAAATATAATTGAGGGTTACTAAACTTTGTTACTATTCTATTTTCAGGATGTTGAAGAACAAAACTATAACAATATAATGGGTTAAGTTGTTCTAATTTAAAATCAATTTCATTCAATGCCTCAAAAAACATAGTATTGAATGTTTTTGTGTTTGATGATTTATAGAAACTTGTTTGACCGCCAACATTACTTCGTGTAGAAATAACCCAGTCGCCATTTGTTCCTAGATTTTTATTCCAAAAAACATTAATCATAGTTCCTTCAACAAATTCTTCAATAATAATATTTTCATCCTTTTTAGGATACTTTTTAATAAATTCTTCATATGGAATTGATTTAGGTGGAGAAAAAGATAAAAATTCACCGTTTGAATTTAATATTACAGACCTAAATAAACCAAATGTATTTATTAAATCAGGAGTTAGTTTTTGTTTATCATATTTTACTATTGCATATGTTTCATCATTATATGTGCAAACATTTATTTTAAGTATATTTTCAACATCTTCAACACTTTTGACGTCATTTTTTAACATACTACCAAAGTATAATATTTCTGTTAACTTAACATTAGGATAATGTAAACTAAACATGTGCTATTTTTTTATTAATATATTTTAATATAATGTCTTTAAATTATTATTTTTTATTTGATTTTCACTTAAGCATAAAAATTTCTATCATAAATATAGAAACAAATGTCATTAGAAAATAAAATGTCTGATATAATAGAATTACAATTAGGCGATATTATTCAAATTATAGACCCTATTAATGAAAAATTAAACAATCAAATCTTTATTATTGACTACATTGACAAAGATAAAATGTTTATTATAAATACTGATACATTAGATAAAATTAAATTAAAAATATCAAATGACGGCATTATTGGCGACGGAACTATTACACAATTAGCTATACTAAGTAGAAATGAAACACCTAGTTATGCTATAGAAAATGGATTAGTTCCTGGCAAATGGATTAATATTCATTTTGGAGGTGAATATCCTGTAATTATAACAGGTGAAATTACTAATTTAGAAAATGATATGATTGAAATAAAAACGATTGACAATGATATTTTGTATATTAATTTTGATTACAAGGGTATTCCAGAAGACCTACCAATTGATTTAATTGAAATAAGAGGAAAACCTCAAATGCCTGCATCAAAAAATTATGAAGAACAAGAACAAGAACTATTCCAAGAACCAGAACAAGAACAAGCACCATTTGAAGAATTTCCAGAAGAAGAAAAACAAAAAAGAGAAAATTTTCCAACACTTGAAAAAGATATAAATTTAATGCCTACAGAACTATTAAAAATTTCTGTTCCCGTAAAAAATATAAAAGATCAACTAAGAGAATTTATTTTGATGGGAGATCAAATCAAATTTGGGAATGAAGAATTAGGACCAATCATTCAATTTGTTGATGTATCGATTAAATCTCAAAGATATAGTATTGAAGCACAAGTAACTGATTTACTTGATGATTTATTATCCACTATTCCAAATATCCAAAGAACTCAAAATGTTTTAAACAATATACATATTATTATTGAAAGATTTAAACAACTACGAGAGCACTTTTCTTACTTAGATGAACATGGTAATGTTGAAGGTGCTCTCGTTAATGAATCTACATATAAACCAATGCTTAAATATTTTACAAATTTTAAGATGAATTTATATTGGATTTTGCCTGTAGTGAAAAATATTAAAAAAATCTATAATTCTAATGAAATAAATGATGATACTACCAATACCGATATTATTAATCTTAATATTGAGGAAGATATAACTAAAATTAAACTATTAATTGATAACTACAGGTCAAATAATGTTCCTTTAGAACAAAATAAATATTCTATTTTATACGATGAATTAAATCCTTTTTTTACGCCATTTGAAATGGTTAATGAAGAAGATACCACAGGAATTATTTATGAAAAAAGTGTAGAAAATGAACTTAACGTTATTATAGATAATTTAGAAGACATGTATTCTTCTGTTTTTACGAACAATAATGTTAGGACAAGACGTTTTGTTATACAAAAATATAATACAGGTTTAACCAAATTAGATAGTATTCAAAGTAAAGGCAGTAAGCTTATCGCAACACGAATTAAAATGACTAATCCAGATATTATGTCTATTAGGTCTTTTATTACATTACCTGAACCTACCATAAGATTTTCAAAGATTAATCTTCCAGGAACCAACATATTAGATAGAGCAAATATGAATTTAGTCTTTTTAAATTACTGGCAATTTTTAAAGAAAAAAACAAATGTAAATAATGTTTTTATTGACAACTTAAATGAAAATATTGATTTTAATGAAAATAATTTTGTTAATAGTATTAAAAATTATGTGCTAAATTTACCAGATGAAAGCAAAAAAGAATTAACATTATATGAGATTTATCGTCAGTTTATTAAAATTATTGTACCTAAAACACGCGTTTTATTTGAACTAATTAAAAAATATATTGTTGGAAAACTTTCTATTGTTGAAGTGGTTAGTTATCTTGAACCTTTTTTAATTTATACAGACGATTTAACTTATATGCAGTATGTTGAAATAATAAAATTTATTAGCGAAAAAATTAATGAATATAATAAAAATTTTATAGAACGTTCGCGATTATTTGCTTTGCTTAAAAGAGTTAACTCAGAACCTCTTATTTTTACAAACGCTTATTCCATTATTTCTATTTTAGATTCAAATCCCAATATTAAAAATGAAGTGTTTCAGTCATATGACATAAATATTGAACCTAAAAATATGTATTTAACAAACTCAGAAATTTTACGAAGTATTACACTAAAAGATTATACACGTTTGTACACAACCGCAATTTCTCTCAAAAGTATTCCTTTGATGTATCCAAGTGAATTTTCTACTTTGTTTGATGAAGAAAAAAATAAAATAAATGATAAAATTAAAAATGAAGAAACAAAAGACAAGTGTAAAACATTTACTATTTCAAAATATTATTCATCTGTGGATGAACTAAAGAAAGATGATGACCGAGAAATTTATTTCGATAAAAAATATGACAAAACTGATTATAGGAAATTGGATAGTTATGAAAAAGATATGCTTTCAATGTCTCCTGAAAACTTTATTTCCCATTTAACTAACGAGTTGATGAATAAGGATAGATTAAATCAAAATGATGCCGAATATTTGGCTGAAACTTTAATTGATGGTTATAAAAGAGTATTAGACGGACATTATGCCATACTATATAAAGGATATAATCCTAATGCTAGCGAAGAAACCGATTATTACATAAGAAAAAATAATAAATGGGAATTAGAAAAAGATATAGAAAAAGATTTAAACACAGATGATTCAAATATTTTATGTAATTTACAAGAAAAATGCATCAGTGTCCCGACTAAAATGGATGATAAATGTGAAAGTATGAATATAGATGAACTTAGTATTCAGGATAAAGTATTAAAAGAGGTAATTAATGAATTTGATATAAAATATAAAATATCCAAAGATGAATTTGAAAAAATTATCAGTGAAAAATTTAACTATTATTTGGATATAGTTGAAACTTTAATCAAAATAGAAACAAGCAATATGTTAAAATATAATAATCAAAAATATATTTTAGGTGTTAATATAGATGAGGAAACAAACCAAATAAGACCTGTTTCTCCTTTTGAAAAAGTGTTGAATTTAATATTAATGCAAAAAGACTTTATTAAAAAACAAAATGATATTATCAGGTTTGTTAATTCTTATACACGTCAAGCTATAATTGAAGGAGAAGGATTAGGACCATTAAATGAAAAAGAAACTTCTCATTGGTTATATTGTATAAAAACAAATGTTCGACTTTTGCCAACTTTCAGATACGATATGGCCGTCGCATTTACTACAAATCCAGATGGTTATAGAAATTTTGTTGATATGCTTATTAGTAAAATTGGAAAACTTAGTGAAGATGGTGATTGGTGGACTGACGAACACAGCGGTTGGACGATAATTAAAATAGATTATGACTATGAAGAAGGTTATGAAGAAGGATTTAGAGTTTCTACTCGTGGTGTATTAGAAGAAGATGCCGGTAACAAAATTGTTTCTACTATTGCTAAAAGTGTAGTTTATAGTACACCAGAAACAAAAATAATTTCAAACATAGTAAATGCTTTGGCGGTTGCAATGGGAATAAATATAGAAATACAAAAAGAATTTATAATTAATTGTGTTTTAACTGCTCTTCAAAGTTTAGAAAAGGAAGAAGATTATAAAATCAAAGTAAAAGAAATGAACGCCAAAAATAAAAAAATGATGTCCTATAAAGATTTTTACAATACGGCTTTATTATATTATACTTTATCCACATATTTAATTGCTATACAAACATCTATTCCTTCAATAAAAACGAGAAAAACACATCCTGGCTGCATACGTTCATTTGATGGATTTCCTTTTGAAGGCACAGGTGATTTAAGTAGTGTAACATATTTAGCTTGTATTGCTTACGATATACGTAGTTCTACAGAACCATGGAATGTATTAAAATCTAAAAAAGCTGATTATATTCGTGATAAAATAGTAAGTGTTATTAATGGTGTTTTACTTGAATTACCTGATGTTAAAAGAAAATTTGAAGATAAAACAGAATATCTACTTACATATCCATCTGAAGAAATACCAAAAGAACATGATATAACTTTATGGACTAATTTTTTGCCACCACTCGTGAATTTTAAAATAAGAAAACTTAACAATATAAGTCCAGATTTCAAGAGAAGCTTAATGACTGATTTGAGAAATGGTTCAATAAATCAAAATGAAAAAATTTTAGTGATTTATTCAAAAATAATTTTCTTTTCGCTTGCCATTCAAGAAAGAATTGGTGAAATAGTTAAGAAAAAGGCATTATTATTAACTAAAGCAAATAATGAACCTTATCTTGAAAATTCTTGTTGCGATACTAAAGAAAAAGAAACAACTATTGAATATTTTATTAGAGAAGATAATAGAATTGCTGAATATAATGGTATAGTAAATGGTCTTACTAATATAACTAAAGATATTATAAGTTATACACAATCTGGATTATTTTATAGTAAAATTAATACAAAAAATAAATATCCACCTATCAGTCAAGATTTTGATGAATTCACAATTTATTTATCATTTATTTATTTTTGTAAATTTCGTTCTTTAATGCCTATTCCTGATGATTTATTACCATTATGTACCGATAAACCAGATACCCAATTAATTAATAAAAATGATAGTATCGGCGAAATAATTAAAAAACTTAAAGATGATGGAAGACAATATAACAACGAAACTTTTTTACGTTTATTACAACTTGTTGGACGTAATGGAATAGTAGATATTAATATGAATATTTCTGTAGTATCATCTGTAACTAAATTAAAAGGTGTATTAGAAAGCATTGAAGAAGAAAATGATGAGTTTATAGAAGGTTCTTTAATTAAATTAATTAATAACGCATTAGATACTTTTGATATTGCGACAAGCCAAATGACAAAAGAAGTAAAAGAACTGAATAATTTTTTAATTAAACAGAACGAAAATATGAAATTAGACATTATTGATTTTATAGAGACAAATAAAGGAACTGATATAACACGTAGTTCTTTTAATAAAACTAAAAAAATTATTGAAACTATATCTGATTGGAAATCCGACAATTCAACGCGAAATAAAGATATTAAAGTAACTGACGATTTAACTTATAATGTCACAAATTTCTATAAAAATATACTGAATAATTTTGTTAATATATTTCCAAATATAATATTAAATAAAGTTGACTATAAAAATACAAATATACCAAATTATTTGGGATTATCCGGTGGACACGCCAAAAAAATTAAAGATTATATTAACGATTATTATGAATCGCTTCGTGGATTTTATGGTGTTCCTGCACTTTATAGTATTTTAGAAAATATCCAAAAAGCATCATCCAATCTACTTCTATTAGCAAAAACAACTCCTGTGTTTACATCCATTAAATATAAAAATAAAGATTTAAAACCAGTTTTTGATGAAAGAACCAGTAGGCTTCTTTATGAATTTTATTTGTTAAAAGGATTTATAAATTATATTGATTTGGCAGATGATCCAAATATGCTTGTTACTGAAACAAGACAAGTAAATGAAGTTCAAGATTTATATTCAGTGGATTATATAGAAGAAAGAGATACAAGAGTAAATTTTGCTATTGATGAAAGAAATGAATATGATACAAGAATTTTAAAAGGAAATGTCAAAGAACTTAAACAAAAAGTATCCAAATTACTCGTTTCTTTTATAGAAATAATGGAAGGTGAAAAAGATGTAATTAATATATCTTATGAAGAAATTATGGATAGAATTTTTAAATTAAAAGAAAAAGAAAAAGATATTATAACAGATAGATTAAAAGTTTTATCTGATGAAGAAAGAGATGCTGATACAATATTAAAAATAAATAAGTTAGGCGTTTGGGGCAAAGGCTTACAAAAAGGACTTACAACGTATGTAAAAGAAACATATGATGAAGAACGAGAATTTAGAGATGAAATGGAAAAAACGGAAAGAAATATAAGGAAACAAAATAAGAATGTAACAAACGATAATATTGAGCAGTATATGGAAGATTACATTGATGAAAGAGAAAGAGAAGAAGATATTGAACGAGAAGCATATGACATGAGTTATATCACCGAAGACTTTATGGAAGGAAATATGGATGGAACTGGTGCTCCAGAAGATGAATATGAGGATTATCAAGATTATGATTCATAATATAAATTATGATATAAAGTATAATTTTTATTTATAAACAAAACATTTAGTATTTTCAAGCATTTTTTTAAATGAAAATATATATAAGAATATGTATAAAAATTATATAAAAGAAAATATCACTTTTGTTTCTATCGTTATATTTATAGTTCTATTTGGAATAATACAATTAATTAAACCAGCATTTTTATATAACAAAGATGGATCTCCGCGAGAATTTGGGATAGGATATAGAAACAAAACAATTTTACCTATTTGGTTATTGTCTGTTGTTTTAGGAATATTTAGTTATCTTATAGTATTATATTACATCAGTTCTATAAGATTTTTTTAATTTTGTTATTGAATTTATATTATACATCATAAAACAATTGGACTATTTCTATTGTTTTATTTGTTTGATTTTTTGGATTTATCCAATAATTAATTTGGGTTTCTAATGCTTTTAATCTTTGGTTCCATTCATCCTTTTTTGATTTTTTAACTACACAAATTCCGTTTTTATCTGTTCCCCAACAAGAAGCTAGTGTTTTTCCTTCGTAAATATAATCATCAGGATTAAAACGAATAAAAACTATTGGTCTATGTCCTAAATCTTGTGATAATTCCATGATACGTTTGTTTTCACAACTACAATCATAATCTATATGTTGATTTTCATCTATTTCTACTATTAAGTTTTGATACCCTAAATCTAATAATAAATCTGGTCTTCTTTTAGAACAACCACCTGATATAATTTTGTCTGCAATCCAAGGCAAATCTGGAAATTTTGTTTTTACAAAATCAACAACAGAATATTCTTTGGTTTTGTAATTTCTTGATACTGGTTTATCTGGAAACAAATTCATATAACAAAATAAACAATATCCATCGTATTTTTCTTGAACACGCGTATAACATAAATAGGTTTTACAAGATTTATGTTTTATATCTATCATTCCTTCTAATTTATGTGTTGCACAATATAATGCTATTTTTTCTCCTTCTATATTATAATGTGGTATTGTTTTACATCCTAAATGAATACAAGTTTTATCTTTCACATTTACCATTCCTTCCAATTTATGTGATGCACAATATAATGCTATTTTTTCTCCTTCTAAATTATAAGTTCGTTGAACTTTACATCCTAGATGAATGCAAGTTTTACTTTTCACATCAATCATTCCTTCTAATTTGTGTGTAGCACAATATAATCTTATTTTTTCTCCTTCTAAATTATAATTTGGTATTGTTTTACATCCTAGATGAATACAAGTTTTATTTTTCACATCAATCATTCCTTCTAATTTATGTGTTGCACAATATAATGCTTTAGTTTCACCTTCTAAATTATAAATAGGTATTGTTTTACATCCTAAATGAATACAAGTTTTACTTATCACATTAATCATTCCTTCTAATTTATGTGTTGCACAATATAATCTTATTTTTTCACCTTCAAAATTATAAACTGGTCTTGTTTTACATCCTAGATGAATACAAGTTTTATTTTTCACATCAATCATTCCTTCTAATTTATGTGATGCACAATATAATGCTATTTTTTCTCCTTCTAAATTATAAGCTCGTTGAACTTTACATCCTAGATGAATACAAGTTTTATTTTTCACATCAATCATTGCTTCTAATTTATGTGTAGCACAATATAATGCTTTTGTTTCTCCTTCTGTATTATAACATGGTATTGTTTTACATTCTGGATAAATGCACATTTGTCTAATAATATATAATTTGTAGACAAATATTTAAATTAATTTTACATGTTAAAAAATAAAGCATTAATAGATATAATATAAATTATGTAATAGTATAAACGGTGCTAGTTGCCACTTCTTGTTGTGCAGCATTTTGTTGTTCATTAGCTAAATATGTATCATAATTTTGTTTCATAGTATCTGGATTCATAACACATCCTCTTGT
>Ga0181349_1000100_pt1 | contig 32011 bp, 48 predicted proteins | sample Su13VDMM110SD_FD_130106 | JGI IMG/M metagenome (GOLD analysis project Ga0181349, IMG submission 130106) | Freshwater viral communities from Lake Michigan, USA - Su13.VD.MM110.S.D | ecosystem: Environmental > Aquatic > Freshwater > Lake | place: USA: Michigan | collected 2013-07-16 | reverse complement strand
CTGGACGATCTGGCTGATCATCCAGCGGACCACATCCATCCACGCAATGGCGCTGGCGAACGAGAAGCCAGCGATGATGGAGTTGACCGACTGGGTCTGGAGCTGGAGAGCGACGTTACCGATCACCTGAGACATTTGTTACTATTGAATTCGAAAAAAATACACGGGCTCCGCGGGATCCCAGCCCTGAACGTCACCACCTGGATCTCCCTCATCGTCACTGAAATTATCCTGAAGATCCTTGACGTAAGACTCTGGTGGATTCTCATCCTCGTAGTCCTCTTCCACGAGCACAAAGGCGTAACGAACCTTCTCCGGTTCGTCCTCCTCCTCGTCCTCGGCGAAATTCATCGCTCCTGAAATGTCTTGGTTTTTTCGACTGCATTTTTAATCGCACCTTCGGCGGGCGATTCAGGTTCCCATGCGTCCCATGTATCGGCGCACTCGTTCATCTTGATGGCCATCTCATCGTCTGCGCCATCGTAACGGGCCCAGACAATCTCATCGTCGCTCACCGTCTCCCAGGACTCCGAGTCAGACTCGCCATCGGACTCTTCATAAATTTCTGGGAACAGGGTCCCGACCTGCTTTCCCGTGACGTTGCGCGCGGCATACATGAGGCCGATGTTCATATCTTGAGCCAAAACTATATCCCGTCCACACGCCTTGGCGTAATGGGCCGCGAGAACCGTGGCCGACTCCATGACCGGGAGAAAGATCTCCATGGCTGCGTCTTCCATTGTCCATGAGACGCGGGTCCCTTTTAAGACTCAAAATTAGAAAACATCGAAGTCACCTTGCCTTCATTGAAGCCCAAGAAGTTGTAGTTGAGCGCGTAGACGGTGATGGTCCTGTTGTCGGCACTGGTGTTCATATTCACGACTAAACTTTGTTGAGGAATTCTGGAAAAGTTCACGTGACCACTCGGCGCTGGATTTTCTGGGTCGAGGCAAAAAGAATACATGTAGAATAATCTGTCTGGAATTCTGGTGTGAAATTCAAGAGCCTGTATATTTCTCAAGAACATAGGATTGCCAATCTGTGGCTGGATCCGTTCGGTCGTGTTGAAAAAGAGGGTCAAACTTGAGAGCTGATCGACCGTCCCAGTGTTGACCGTCGGTGAAGCCGTGGTGCTATAGTCATAGCCTTGGGCTGAAGAATTCTGGATCACAATAAACATCTCACTGACGGCGTTCACGAGCTGAAGAGGACACGTCACCAGGTTAAGACCGGCCGGTGCGAAGAACTGGACCCTTTGGCACTGTTCGAATATGAAAAGCTGAGGGGTCTTTTTAATGTATTCAACCTCTCTGTGATTCAGGTAGGTGTACTCGACGTTGAGCACACCATCAAACTTCACAGCCCCGGACACACCCGAAAATATGGATGCAGGATACCAAACCACCTTTACGGTGACGTCTTCATCTATGGCGCAGATGGGCAGACCCTTTTCGATGCATGAAAAGGGGATCGGGATCGTATAGGTGGCGAGTGACGTGGTTCTCCCCTTCCCGGTGAGACTGGCGAGCGCACCCTGTTTCGTTTTGGGCACGGTCAGGTCCATCATCATCTCGATGAACTCACCCCATAGGCGCTCGACCAATTGAGACCCTATATAGAGTTCAATGTACTTGATCATGAGCGTCCCTGCAGAGTTGAGGACCGGGGTGCCCGCAGTCAGCACTGGGGGCATGGGCAATTTTAGGTACAATCTACTGATCAAGTCGCCCGACTTGCTCAGGACCGAATAGCCCTCACCCCCAAACGTGTTGTAGTCGCCCTGGAATTGGATCTCATCGACCCGATATGCAAACTGGGTCGCTCCGGTGTATTTTTCTATAAAATAAGTCACCTCTGGGAGGCCGCTCAAGACGACATCCTCTTGACCAAGGAAGGCCAAACTGGCACGACCAGCCATACTAATAAGTTCAAATATCTTATTCAGGACGAATTGAACATGAGGCCCGCGAGACCATTTTCGATACGCAATATATTGAAATTGATGCCCGTGATATTGACTGATCGCGCCACGTTTAGGGACGGGTCGAGGTTCAGGGAGAGCAGGATCTGCTTGATTCGGCTGAAGTTCACAAATCCAGTTGGCCGGGACGTGTTGGTATTTTCACAGAACGAATACATGTAGAACTGCCGTTGAGGGAATGTATTGTAGTTTTTATATGGCTCGAGGACTCCTAGGTAGGTGGCATCGGTCGTGGCCGTCGTGAAGGCTTCATATCCGTTGAACGACAAGCCCAGGCTCAAGAGTCCGTTTGCTGAAAAGTCGTATGGCTCAAAAGTCGAATTTTGAATCACAAAGAAGAGTTCACGGACCGGGTTGATAAAGTCGAGTGGGAAGACGCCCCCCACAGACCCTGCTGGGAGCTGGAACGATCGGTACTGCCACTGAGTGATAACCTGATCGATCCTGTTATTCCTGAACCAGTCGATTTCAGGTTGAGAAAGGTACACGTACTCGGTGATGATGGTGGCCGCCAGCACTGGGTTGGCCAAACTGGGCGTCTGGGATGATGTGATGGCTGTCAAGTTTGAAAAGTTGTTGAATGTCACGTGGACCTCGATATCCTGCCGGTCAAGAGCCACGACCGGAATCGAGAGCTCTGGGAAGCCGTAGAAATAGAATGGCAAATTGACATAGTACGTGCGCGCCGTGCCTGCATTCGACGTGTCGTTCTTGCCCGTGAGCACCGTCAGGGCTGGCTGGTTCTCGTACGAAACGTTCAAGTCATTCCACAACTCTATGGCTTCACCCGTGAGAGTCTGGATGAGCTGCCCACCGATTCTAAGCTCGGCTGATGAGACGGCCAAGGTCCCCACAGAGTCGTAGTAACTGAACTGGGTCGTCGCAGTCGTGTTAACTGCAAATGGATACACAGAAATGAAGGTGTTTGAAAATATATTCGGCTGAGTCGTGGATCCATTGAGCGTGGCGACGATAATGGTATTTGATGAATTCACGTCTGTAATTCGAAAAGGGATATTGACGGTATACGGTGGCAAGAGACCCAGACTGATCGGGGAAGTTACCGTGGAATTTCCAGTAATAATTGATATAGACGTGAGCTGGTCGGCGGTGCATATAGCCCCAGTAAGCACGTAGGTCCCTACGTTAGAGAACTGCAGGTTCGAGGTGCCCGAGACGGTCTCGATGAACGTGTACCCGTTCGAGACGAAATCTGTCGTGCCTATTTGAAGGGGTGAGGAGAATGAATTGGATGTGGGCCCCAGAACGTTTGAAGTGTTCGTTTGGAAGGTGAATCCGGACCGTGGAAGCACACCTTGTGTTCCGGTGGTGGAGTTGGAAGGAATGCCCACCTGATTGAATATGAAGAACGATCCGGCCATGAGGTTACAGCTGCTCGACGTGTTTGACGTGACCACATTCATATAGTAATTTGTCGTAGTGTCGGTGACCACGATGGGCATCGAGAAGGCAAAGGTCGGGTCGCGACCCTGGGCCGACATGTCGTAGGTGTAAATCGTATTGGCCCTCTCCAATATTGACGCTGATGTCACGTAGCCGTTAGACATTTGAATCACGCCCGTGACGAGGTAGGTGCCCAGGGCTGACAGCTGCCACGTGAGACTCCCGTCGGTCGCCTTGGACGTCGTAGTCGAGTTGGTATTCTCGATGTTCGAGACGAACGGAACCTTGAGAGGGCTCTGGTAAACTGCGATATTACTCGTGAGCAAGAAGTAATCGTCCGCCTGATTAACAGTCACGTAGGAGTTTGGGGAAAGGGTCGCGGACCCACTCGAGCCCGTATAGATGTAGACGTTGGTGTTGGGATTTGTGATGGAAACGGGAAACACGGCAGGCGTGGCTGGATTTGGGGACACGCGCCAGTCATACGTTTTGGTAAAAGTTGGGATACCCACTATCACATTGTCATTGGTCACCGTTCCATAGGCGACGTTCGCCATAGATCCGCTCGAGAGGCCGAGACCCACTTTTAGAACGTAAATTCCGGGTGATGCTATTTTAATCTTGTTATTCGTGGTCACTGTAAAGGCCGATGTCGCGTCATGATTTGTCCACGTGGAAAGGGACATTTGGGTCTGGGCCGAAGTGATGGTCTGCCCCGGGGCTGGGGACTGGAGGAACATTCCCGTGCGTGAAGCAGCCGGGGGCAAACCGGGTGTGGGATTCACGAGCCACCCAGACTGTTCGAGGGTGAAGTTTGCCACGAGGGTGTTATTTGTGACTGTGTATCCGTACGATATGTTTCCATAAGTCTGGGTATTTGATATTATAATACTCGCCTGCAAAGGGTCGAGACCCCAGAAAACTCCTGAATTTGTAAGGGGATTTGCGACTGATGATGGGCGGACCCATACCTGGGTCAACGATCCTCCATTTACATTTGAAAACGTGAATTTATTCGATATGTATGAATAAGTTACCCAGTTAGACAGCGGGCCGTTGCTACCACCAGTGGACGTGAGCCACCTGTCCGTACCAATATCACTCAAGTTGTATGTCGAATACCAGGTGATACCCCCGAATGGCGCCACGTTAGCTGTATTTGACTGTGAGTTGATCACAAACTGAGCGACGTTTGCGGCGGCTGGAGGGATTGGCCAGTACCATTGCGTTATGGGTTGAGCGTTGGAAAGTTGGGGCAGGATCATCTTGAGCGTCATACCCCTAATGAGGTCACCTTGGGGTGGGATCCGGCAGATGGATTTAGAACCAAATTTCACATTTTGACCCAAAAATGGGATGTCGTAAGCCTCGAGCACGAATGGGGTGTGTCTCCGGTACACGCCCGAAAAATAAGTCACTTGGGGTTCTCCTGTGAGGTACACATCTTGTTGACCAAGTGCGGTCAGCTGGATATATCCAGCCGACATCTCTAGTAATGGTCTAGAACTTTTCCAGAGCGTCGCGGCACAGGCCACTCTCTATTTTGTTCGTAAATTGCAGATGACGCTTCAATTGAAGAAATTTGATCCGTCTAAAATGGGCGACGACAAGGTGTGCGTGTTCATTGGGAAGCGTGGTACCGGTAAGTCCACGCTCATTACGGATATCCTGTGGCACAAGCGCCACCTGTCTGCTGGGATCGCAATGTCGGGCACTGAGGACGGCAACGGGCACTTCAAGCAGTTCATTCCGGACCTGTTTGTGTATAACGATTATAACAAGGGGGCTATAGAGAAGCTCATTGAGCGCCAAAAGCGTCTGGTCCAGCGTCTCGGCAAGGATAGAACCCCTGCGGTGTTCTTGCTCATGGACGACTGCATGTACGACCGGTCGTTCATGCGCGACACGTGCATCCGCCAGCTGTTCATGAACGGCCGCCACTGGAAGATCTTCTTTATGATGTCGACCCAGTACTGCATGGATATGACGCCTATGATCCGCACGAATGTGGATTACGTATTTGCTCTTCGCGATAATGTGAGACAGAATCGCGAGAACCTCTACAAGGCTTTCTTCGGGGTTTTCCCGAGCTTCGACACGTTTTGTCAGGTGATGGACGCTTGCACAGAGAACTTCGAGTGCATGGTCCTGGACAACACGTCCCGATCGAATAAAATTACCGATTGTGTTTTTTGGTACAAAGCACCCGTGCGGCGCAACTTCCGGGTGGGTGGCCCTGCATTCTGGCAGTATCACCAGCGCCACTATAACCCGAGGGCCGCTGCACAGCGCCTAGATGAAGAACCCAAGAGGCGCGGCGGAACCGTCGTTGTAAAAAAAGCAAACTAAATTAAATGCAGAACTACGACCCCACGTCTGCAGACGCGTCCACTGCGATTCAAAATTTGGACCAGGAGGAGGATGACAAGCCCAAGGGGCCTCCTCAGGGCCTCGTGAGGGATCCCGTCCCTGAAAAAAACGTTGACGAATCTCAAATGGCGGAGTTTGCGACATCGATCGATGAGATTATGCCAGGTCCAGGCCAGATGATGCAGGACGAGATGATGGGACCCCCATCCATGCCACAGATGGGCAACAAGAAGACGTCGCGCAAGCAGGAGGACGGCAAGCCCTCCAAGAACCCCTTTGGCCTCACGGACGAGCAGTACTATGCCGCCCTGGCGGGTCTGGCGGCCGCCGTCGCCTTCTCCAAGCCGGTGCAGGGTCGGCTGAGCACGATGGTGCCCAAGTTCCTCGCCGAGGGCACCGATGATCTGTCCCTGACGGGTATGCTCGTGAGCGCCCTGGTTGCTGCGATCATCTTCTACTTTGCCCGCCAGACCCTGAGCGACAAGGCCTGAGTGAGGACCCGAAGGGTCCTGGCCTTAGTACCCCAGGGATCACGAGCCGAGTCGCTTCGCGACTCCCCTCGGTCTTAGTCCCTCACAGTGTCTCCACAGTACTGACGGACACCCTTCTTCTCATAGAGACCATTGGCAACGCAGATCTCCTTGAGCTTCTTGAGATTAGTCCAAAAACCATTCGTGTGATCGTACTCGGGCACAGACATGTGTGCGAGCTCGTGAATCAGCACATACATAGCCGAGTTTACATCGTCTACATCCAGGCAGATGTAAATTTCGTACCCCTTATTCACGTTGGAACCGATGACGCCATCCTTTTTCCCGTAAATTCCCGTGATGATGGCGGGCTTTAAGACTGGGACCCAAAGCGGGTCTCCAGTCTTTGCCAGGATGGCACATAGCCTGTGGTACCGGTTCTTGAGTTCCACAAGCATAGGGGGCTGCTTATTTAAGAACAAAATGAGGAGGTACACGATGATCAATGGGATCAGGAGTGCTAGCATCTAATTTATGCAGAGATCTTTTTGAAGACAAATTTAGAGTACAAATCACTCACGAGTCCGTTGGGTCGATCAAGCATGGGTTCCCACACGAGCATCTCGAACCCGGCGGCCTTGAGGTTCTGGACCAAAAAACCGGCATTCAAGGTGGGTTCCTCTCGCCCGCCGTCGGCGTAGAAGGGGCCGTCGACCAGACGGACCATGAGACGCCGTCCGTCCTGCAGGATGGCAATTTCATTCCCTAATTCATCCTTGAAGTGACCGTGTGCATCGACCATGGCCTCGGCTCGGGCCAGTTCGGGTGTGATGCCGATGAGCAGACCTCCAGGCTTGACGGCACAGGCCAGAGCCTTGATCGAGTACTCGAACGTCTTCAGGTCTTCGAAGATGTAGTGGAGAGAAAAGTTGTAACACACGATGTCAAAGGGGCCTGCAAAGGCTGCCTGAATAATGGTCCCCTTGCCCAGGAACCAGACGCCCAGCTTCATCTCCAGGGCGCGATTCTCAGCCTCGATGAGTGATTCTTCATCGGGATCTATAGCGAAAATCTTGGCCCTGACCGCCTTCCATTTCCACCAGTCGCCGCCCCGCCCGCAGCCACAGTCGAGAACGTGGGACCCAGGCGTGACCCATTTAGTGATGAGATCTCGTTTGGCATTGTTGTGCAGTTTACGAAGTTCCTCCATTTCTTTGCGCTATCTAGCTTAAAAAAGAAGCTGCTGTTAGTCTTATATGGGTTCTCTCGAGCAGGATTACCTGACTGTGCCAGGACAGCTTTTTGCATGCATCTCGTTTGTGGGCCCCGATTTGCCCCAGAAGAACGACAAGATGGGAATGAAGATTCGTGGCTGCTTCCCTTCCAAGGATGAGGCAGCCTCGCACGCCAAGCGTCTGCAGAAGGATGACGCTGTGGTGGACATTTACGTGGTCGATATGTACAAGTGGCTGCTGATCCCACCTGACCGTGAGCAGATTGAGGATGTTCATTACCAGAACGAGAAGCTCGAGGAGATTATGAGCAAGTACCGCGACAACCAGTCGGCGGCCGCTTCCATGTTCGAGAAGCGCAAGCGTGACATGTCGGCCAAGCCCCAGCCCGGACCTTTCCCATACATCGAGCCCGGGGATGAGAACTCCAAGTTTTACACCAAGCCGGACGTTCCACCCATTCCCCACCCGGCTGATTTCCTGGAGGATCTCAAGAAGGCGCACCCAGACAAGACCATCGACGAGATTGTGGCGATGGCCGATCTGCGCGTGTCCGCCGAGGTTCTCAAGCGCAAGGAGGCTGAGGAGGCGTCTTTGGCCGCCAAGGCGGGCGCGCCCCCACCAGAGACGACCGAGTCGCCGATCCCACCACCAGGCCTGAAATAGATTTTTTCACTGTGAATAATAGGTATGATATTTACAATCATAGGGCTGATCATATCCCTGTGGCTTATTTTGCTGACGTACGAAACCCTAAAAAAGGCTCCGGCCAAAATTTCAAAACCAGTAGCGGCCTATGATAATCAGTATCAAGTTATGCGGGACATGGAACCAAACTCACAGATTCGGGAGAGTCCGTGGGTGGGGTTTTTACAGGAGCCCGTGCACACTGGGCGCACGGGACCGATAGGCGAGTTTGTTGGGGTCGAGTCGAGTTCGGGTAGCGCGGTTCTTTATGATCTGCAGGGAGGCGACGTCAACCAGAATCAGGCGCCGCCGGCTCTCAATGCAAGCCAGATTGATGCATCGGCGGCTGCGGCTGCTCAAGGTGCTACTTAGGCTGAATTACAACCGGGCGCATATTTGCGAGTAAAATTCCAATAATTAGACCCAAAAGAATAAGACCCATAGGGTTCGCTTTGAGACTTTCTAGAACGTCAGGCTTGTGTGCCTCGGCGTAAACTGGCTCAAAACGCGTCTGTTGCTGCTGCTGGGGCCATTCACTTTCGGACTGGGGTCGGTCGTTTCTTAACTGGGGCTCCCCGCTTTTTGACAGGAATGGTAGGTTCTCCATCTATACTCTCATCGTCACTCTCGCTTTTATCTGGAACTACAAATCCATCAAGGTTGCCGTCGTTGTCCGCATCACTCTCATCAGTTTCCTCATCTTCATCGTCGTCAGCAGGGGCGTTGGAACTGACGTCACTCTCTTCCGTATCATAGTCTCCAATATCGTAGTCGTCCTCGACCTGCTCAACAGGCTCGTAACGCACCGGAGGCTTGGAAACGCGACCAGAGCGCGTACGGGGAAGAGGCTCATTGCCCGTGGGAGCGGACTCTGCTCGGGATGAAGGCGGGGCCATTGTCTGGATAAGAATCGAGCGTCTCGTTTAAGTACTTTGGGAAGAACTGAAGCCCCTTTTCGAGTGCGAGTTGATTAATTGTAAATTCACCCTCGTAGCCGAGCTCATTTGCGATCGCGTTGAGCTCCTCTTGATGGTCCCCGTCGTCTGAGCGCCGAATGCCCAGCCCGAGATCCCTGATGTTTTCTAGGGATGCGTAGAGGGCACTTGCAGAACCATCCAAGTCTGTGGTCCGGAGCATCACCTCGAACGTCTTTATATTCAAGAGGAAGCGCTTCCAGCTTTCAGGGTCGAGTCCTGAGAACTTGTGGACGCGCTTCTCGTACTTGCGGAAGCGGTCACCCTGTCCGCCTATTGGGAAAAACATCCATAAGAAAAGAACCAGAAGGGCTACCCACAATAGCAACATCTTGGAGCTGCTCTACTATTGATGGGGAAAGAATTGTTCCTTCGCTCTTAAACTCGGTACACTGTTCATCGAGACACCTCTGGAATATCCGTCCTGAATGAATCGAGAACCATATATGGTTCGACTTGTGCTCACTCTTGATTCTCTCACAGTAGCGCGAGTCCGTCTGGGCAAACCACCCATCGTGCTCGTGGCGCTGGACCTTCTTGATGCGCGCGCGCCGCTGACCCGGAAGGTACCGTTGAACAAATTCTTCGAGCGCTGACGTGTCCGCGAGGGTTTCAGTCTCCTTGGCTTGCTCTTCGGTCCGTACCGCGAAAAGAGCCAAGATTTCTACGCTCGGCTCTTTGCTGAGGTCCGGGCCCCCAAGTTCTTTCCATGGAATGTAGGGATCCCCTGTAGGCTTTTTGTGTGACCAGAGCATGCGTAGACCAGACCCACCATAGACGCTCGCATCCACGATGGTGTCCCAAGGTCCTTCACCGAGACTCGTGATGATTTTTGATCGTAAATTGAGAGCCTGAATTCTGTTCACGATAAGGTCCGGCCAATGGAGATGGACGCCCGTCTTGATCCCTTCTTTGACCGGACGAGGTTGAGCCCGAGCGATCAAACACCTCCCACCTTCTACAGCCTCTTGAATTATGAAACAAAATTGGAGAAGGTCCTCATCTTTCAACTTTTCCTTAGCCTTGTAATCAAGGTCCACAAAGAATTTGAAATTTTCCGTCTTTTGCTCAACCACATACAATTTCGTTCCTAAATTGATGAGGTCAATATAGATTCTGTAAAATTCCATAGTGTCCTCAAGTGGGACGAATAGGATCCCGCCATCCATGAGCACATGGGTCGCTGGACCACTTGGGACGCGCCACCTGTTCATACTTGTCTAGTCATCGTCTGATTCCTCTAAGGTGATCCACTCCCAAAGTGACTTGGTGCGCTTCTCCTTCTTTGGAGGCGCCTCAGCCACCTCGGCCGCCTTGGCCTCCTCGACCTTCTCAATTTCGTGACACAATTTGCGAAGCGTCATTTCTTGCGCAAGTTTATGAGGATCCTCACCTTGGCCCCTGATGCTGGCTAGGATCGTCGCAAACTCGAGTTTTGACCGAGTCATTCTGGTATAAGTCCAGGTCTTTTTCACTAATTATGTACGCAAATTGAATGGCGTCTTGTGTTGACTTACCAGGGCCCTGTGGAATTCAGGGTTCGTGATGACGTGTTGACGGATCATGGGCCACAGGTTTCCCCGCTGGGAAATCGCCTCGAGCGTCTCGAATTTACAATCGTCATTTTCATCGTAATTCTTGCGGAAAGGCACCTGGGCCCCTTCCATCTTGTCCTTCTCCTCCGTAAACCGCTTGACTATATGCCGATGCTCTATGGCCGTCATAGGGAGATCAAATACATATACGTGGTAGTGATTTATGACATCCACGCCATCTTCAATGTCCCTAGGCTCTGGTGTATCGGTGACAAACTTAAAATAGGCGTAAGAACCCCTTTTTAGGTTTATCGTGCCCCGTGTTTCTTCTTCGAGTTCTCGAACCGCACATCGAAGTGGGTTATAGACCTCGCGTCGGCGACACCCGCCGGTGACGAAAGTCCACTCCCGGTATCTCCGGTCATGGACGATCAAAAAGTGGGGAAGATCATTCACTGTGCTCATCGGGATCGCTATCGCTTTGTGTCTCTCTCGAGGCATGGTCGGCCTCTACTGATACTTCCTTGGCAAAAAAACCGCCGAGATTTCCCGTACGCGGGTTGTAAGTAATCAGGAACACGAGACCAAGGAGCAGTAGCCAATGCCACAACTGCATTGACATTTATGAATTTTAAATTTACGTCTAGTTCGCGTACAAGACGCCTCCCAGACCGTTCTGGATGCGGAGCACGTTGTAGTTGACGGCGTACAGGTAGACCGACGTGTAGTTGATGCCGCTGTTGCACAGACCCAGGATACCGTTGGTCACCAGAGGGCTGGTCACCAGGCGGAAAGTGTCGATGCGGCTGAAGTTCAGCGTGCCCGTTGGCTGGAGCTTGGAGGTGTCCAGGCAGTAGCTGATGATGGCCACGTTGGCCGTAGCCTGGTTGTGGTTGTAGCCGAAGGGCGTGCTGTAGTACTGGGACAGGTCGACCCACTGGGGCATGAAGCGAGCCTCACCCACATCCACACCGTTGACCTGGGTCTTGAGCGTATAGTTGGAGGCGACGGTGGAGTTGGCACCGTTGGCGTAGATGGCGTTGTAGTTGACCGCTGGGAAGGCCAGGAACTTGATGGGCTGAGCCAGAGCAATCTCCTGGGTTGGCGTGTTCAGCACCGTCACACGGTTCACCTGGGTGATCAGCAGGTCCTGGGTCGTCTTGGCGAAGTAGTCGCGCTCGGTCTGGTCCAGGTACACAAAGTTGGTCCAGCACTGGAACTGCAGCTGGGAGTAGGTCGTGGCCGAGTTGGCCGTGCCCTGGAAGAAGGACACGATGGTGCCGACTGGGGTCACGACAGACGCCGGGTTGGGCTGGGAAGGGAAGGAGATGGCCACGTTCGAGTTGGCAATGTTCGACACGCTGGTCACCACCACTGGGCCGTTGATGGCCGTGCCCGCCACATACTGGCCGACCGTAACGGACACGTTCGAGCCAAGTGGGTTGCTGATGGCGGTGAAGGGAAGGAAGCCTGTGGTGGCGTTCTGTGCCGTGGTGACGGCGGCGGCAATTGCACCGGCCGCCACTGGCGCGTAGACCTGCAGGGTCGCGCCCGCGCTGAACAGCGAGTTGATGCTCGTGTTGGCCGTGTTGGAGAAGGCCACCTGGACGTTGGACATGCCGCTGGCCAGCACGTTCGACACGTACTGAATGACCGACACATTCGTCTGGATGTTGCTCGTGGGCGAAATCACGAGCATACCTGGGAACAGGGGGCCCGCGGTGTTGTTAACCACCAGGTTAGAGACGTTGGAGGTCTGGGCGACTGGGGTGACGAGCACGTTAGCCGTCGCCTGGGGAATGGCCGACAGGACTGGAGCCGTGGTGGGGCCAAAGTTGATCGTCGAGCCCAGGGTGGCCGACCAGGTGATGCGGATCTCCACGTCGTGGTACTGGAGCGCCACCAGTGGGATGGACACGGACCAGTCTTTGCAGAAGAAGAACTTGAAGGGGAAAAAGGCGTTGCGCTGGTTGGTGGAGCCGGTCGAGTTGTTGTTCAGGTAACGGGAAGAGAAGTTCTGCGCGCCGGTCACGGGCTCGATGTCGGTCATGTACTCGAAATCCTGCGTGTCAATCACCTGTCCGCCAATCAGCAGCTCCACCTTGTCGATAACCTTGGACCAATCCAGGTTGCTAATGAGGGACCCGTTGGTGTCGCGGGCCGTCAGGTACGTATAGTTCATCAGGTCACCCTTCTTCTCGAAACGGATGGTCGAGATACCACCGGCCGTGGGCTGGCCCTGGATAATCTGTCTCTCGACCGAGTTGGCATAGTGGGTATACCGCTTGTAGTTGGAGCGGAAAAATGAAATCTCGGGCTTGCCCGTCAGCCATGCGTCCTGAGCACCAGTTGCGACAAGTTGAACGACACCGCCGCTCATTTTACAATTGGTCTAGATTATTTTGGCACGGGTCTAGACGACGGCGAGGGATGGGAGAGCCACCGCATTCTTCTCGAGCTGGTGGATCGCCACGTCGAGATTTTCGGTGGCCGCCAGGGGGTTCGCCCGACCCTTGAACTCGTTGAACTTGTAAAATTCAGCATCCTTGTACTGCTGGAAGCGACCGCCATTCATATGGGGCACTGGGAAGGCGATGGTCTCTGATCTCAGCTGAGACATGGCGCCAACCTGATTCACTGGGTCCTGGCGAACGTTCATACGACCAGCATTTCCCGGGCGATCCTCCTTGGATCTCAGTCCGCTCGAGCGGGTCAGGGACTTGTCGGTGTAGGCCACGGCGCCACCAGCTGCGTAGGGCTGGGCCACGTTGAACTGCCCCGGGCCGGTCGAGAGCGTGTCCTCGCGCCCACCCGTCTGCTGACGGATCGTGGAGCGCTCACCCTTCAGGAATTGCGGCCGAGATTCGGCTCCAACGAGAGAACCGCCCTGACCCTCGCCCTTGTTCTGGGCGGGCGGGCGGTACCACGCCTTGGTATCCTTGGCCTCGTGCGTAATGATGCCCATGCCGCCTGCACCACCGTTCTTGACGACGGCCGCTGGAGTTCCGGGGATCCCCTTGAGGGTCGTGAGGCGCTCCTCGTTGATGTTGTTGGGAAGGGCCCGGAAAAAGTCGTGGAAACCACCAGCCGCCGCCACGTCTGGACCGAGACCCAGACCTGGACCCACATTCATGCGCTCAATTGGTTGGAGGTTGTTCATTTTGTTCGTCACATTCTCGCGTGCATACAGATCATACACGGGCTGACCATATGGGGATCGCGAGTTCGTCTTGGAAAGGACCTGGAGAGAAGGGACGGCATCCTTGGGCTGGAGGCGCCAGTCGCCAACACGCCGACCAAGATCTGGGGTCATAATTTTGAGGTCAAAATAGTCGGCCGAGTGGTCGACTGGATTCGCCATAAGATCCACATCCTTACGGGTAATCGATCGAGTGGTTGGCGGCACATTGCTCTCGCGCTGAGTCTTGGGAGTCTCGTAATCCTCCCGCTCTGCGAAACGCTTACCGGCAAACACAAGACCCACAACTGCTGCTAGGGCCAGAGGGTCCATTATTATTAGACCGAGAATAAATAGCTAGCTTACTTTCCAAAGTAACGCTGAGCGAAACGGGTGTTCTGGTCGTCAACAAAAGTGCTGATTGGATTCCAATCCATAACACGCTGTGTGAGGGTCACATAGCTATTTGGGAAGTCGTAACCGGTCTCGGTCCAATCCTTGCGCCAGTTGGTCGTGGGGCGGACGCGGAGCTCGCTCTCAACCTGCGTCTTGTCCTCGAGGACAACCTGAGCGGGACCGATGAACACACCCTTCTGGAGAACATTGGGGCTTGTATCAAGACGAGACATATTAATAGAAGTGGCGAAAAAAGTCTTGCTGGATAATAACAATGCCTTCAGCTCCTTCCGGTGGAGCTCGAGATCTCACGCCCCGGCGCCGGGCCAAGTCCAGTTCGCCTGTCCGTCGGTCTTCGCCGCGTGCCGGTCGCCGATCCGCCCCGGCTCGTTTCGGTGGGTCAGTCAATCCAATGTACCGCCGGGCCTTTTCCGCGCCACCCGGAGTTCGCAATTCGAGCCCTCCCCGCGCTCGTGGAAGCGCGCCGCGGGCCCGCCGTTCGGTGCGCGGTGGACCTGGCCGTGTAGCCAAAGGGCTCACGCTCGCAATGGCGCTCCAGGCTGCCCTGATGGGTCGCAAGGTCAACACCCCTTTTGTGGGTGCACCTGGCAAGACGCTGGCCGTCTACCCCCTGGGGTCAAGCGGGCCGAATTACGCGTATATGACGCGGACTATGGGTCGGCGTCAAGAACTCGCCAAGTACCCGGTGGTCGAGCGCACGCGTGCCCGCCGCCCCAAGACGTGCGGCCGCAAGGCGTGCCTGGGTGGCCAGCCCAATAGCAGTTTGTACGAGCCCAAAATGACGTTTGTCAAATTGAACGGTAGCAGAATGCCCCGCAAATTTGGCGAGGGTGCGTACGCCAACTTCCCGATGCCCGTCATTTCGGCCGCCAACATCCTGAAATTCGAGGCTCAGGGGTACCAGCTGCCCAAGTCGGTTCTCAAACAGGCCCACGCAGGTCTGCCGATTACTGGAAACTATAAACCTTCGAATAAGACCCTGGCGGCTCTGGCGGCCAAGGATCCACGTATGATCCCGGCCCTTTTGAAGGCGGGTGCGCCTCTGCCGAGCCGTTTCAACCGGACAAACCAGCTTGCACTTCCTGCGGGTGTGCAGAGAAAACTCCAAGCCCTGGAGAATCGTGCACGCTCGATGGCAGTGATGGGGACGGCCAAGGCTGTCGCCCTTCCATATAAGGTGGCGGCCAAGGCGCGTAATGTTGCGTCTTCCGTGGGTCGTGGTGCGTCCTACGCCGCTTCCCTGCCTGGTCGTGGAACGCGCGCCCTGGGTCGCTTGATGAGCGCTCAGGGTCGTCGCCTGCCAAATTAAGCGCCGCCGCCGCCACCGCGACCAGCGCCGCCGTTGCCGGCGCGCAGCTGAGTACGCTCTGGGAAGTGGAAATTGAAATCATCTGGATCGCAAGCGGCACCGCCTTGATCCTTGCACATTGGTGCAAACTTGCGACCAAACGACGCCTCTGCGAACGCCGTCTGGTCGTTGGGAATCGTGCTCACTGGGGCGGTGTAAAAGTTGCGCTCGGCGTCGCGCACACGCTCAAAGGGGTGAATCTGGGCCCACTGCTGCTGGACTTCACCGCGGACGCTGGGATACCACGCAGCCGATGGACGATCTGGGTTGTCCGCGTAGTCGGTCAAAAGCACGTTGCCCATTGGGTTGTCGAATGATGGGAGCGTCACGGCATCACGCATGGGGCCTGAGATGCGGCCATCAGCCTGAGTGCCACGGACCTTGCCGTCCTTTATCAGGTTGGCCGTCCATAGATAGTACAGAATAGAGAGCACCAGGATGCCTAGTGCGAAAATACGCGGGTCGCGGTTGATAATGTACACGACGCACGTGGCGTAAATGACGAAGCGCGCTGTGGCCAGAGTGCGCTCACGGGCCGTCTGCTTGGAGGTGGGCCAAAAATTGAGGATCTCATCCTTGTTGAAAATCTGCTTGAGATCCATTCTAATCTTAGTTGAGAAATTACTTCTTACGGCGAGTCGGCCCCTTCACCTTGGGGTTCTGCCGAGGGGCTGGAGCCCCAAAAGGGTTGCCGCCCCCACCGAGCATCTGGGCGAGCATGTTGTTCATACCAGCCATGAGCGCCTGCTCATCGACCGCGCCACCTGGACCGCCCTGGCTCTGCATATTCTTGGCACAAGCCTCGGCTGCCGTCTCAATCATCGCGAGCGTCTCGGGTGGGAACATGTTGATGGTGTTGCCCAGAATGTACATCGTCTGGAGGTACTGCCAAATAGCCTGCTTGGTGTTCTCGGTGGCATCTGGATTCGCCCAAATCACGTGCATGTTCAGGTTCTTCACAAACGGATTTTCCTCGCAAAAGAAGCCATCATCCTTCTGCATCAGCTTTGTGGCGTGGGGACCAACGTCCTGCATGAAACCCTCAAAGGTTCCACGGTCCCGTGGAGCCTCCTTGGCCGTCTTGACCGCCTCTTCCTCGGGGAACGTAGCATTGAGCTCGTCGAGGAATTGACCCATCATCTCATTGAAAGCCTTAACCGTCGTCATTTATGTTTTATCTAAAATCTACATCCTTAAGTTAAAAAGGTTCGCGCGAAATGGTCTCGTGTGAGCCCTGCCCCTGGCTCACGATAAAGTACACGAGCAGAGCCACGAGGAACGCGGGCTTGAAAAAGTCGGAGTTCTTCACCTTGCCCTCGTTGTTCATCTTCGCCTTGCCGTAAATGTAAGCGATGGTCACACCAGCCGCAATCACGGCCGCACCGAAAGGCTCACGAAGGTACTGATCCATCTATTACCCTCTACGATTATTTAACCGAGCTTTTCGATGCGCTGATGGCCGGGGGTTTTAGACTCGGCTGCGTCATCAAATAGATTCTGCTCCATTTTCTGGATATTCTCTGGAGCAGGTGTTGCACCCTCCATTGCTGGGGGCGTCATCGAGTTGTTCACCGTGACGGTATTGTCCACTCCCCCAGGTGTCTTACCGAATTCCATATTGGAATTGTCCTGGTTCACAGGCTCGCCGTCCTGATTGTTGGGCAAAGGATCCTCGTTCATCATATCTGGGTCTTCGTCCTCAGCCTCTGGATCCTCGTCCTCGTGGTCCAGGTTCAGGTCCTCACCGGCGGCGGGCATGGGCAGGTACGTCTGGAGAATCTCGGCGGTCGGCACGAGGTCCTCGATCACGTTGCAGATGTGCTTGGTGAAACGGGTATTGAGGTTTTCATTACGGGCAGTCTCTGTGTTGGTCTCGGTGATGATGTAAGGCTCCTCATAGAGGTCCTTGGCGCACGCCTCGTAGCACCGCTGCACAAACACGTCATTCTGCGGCAGCTTGATGCAAATCTTCTTGGACTTTTTGTCGGTCCGGATCGCACTCAGGATCTTCACGTGAATCACAAACACAGCCGCGAGCAGGTTTGGGAAAAGGGGCTGGTTTTTCATGATAGCCTCTGTATTTTTGAGTGAAATTGAGGAGTTCCATGTCTTGATGCCCCGGAGAAGCTCCTGGAACACCTTGATTGTGGTCCGGGTCTTCTTTTCGGCGCACTCCTTCTGGGCCTCGAGCCATATTTCCCAGAATGCAGCAATCATCACGGGAACCATGGCGTCACAGAGCTTCTTCGTGAAGCGCCGCTCGGACTCGTTCAACAGGTCCATTCTTAGTAAAGGGAAACAAGTTTCCCGCGGGCCCGAAACGCGGGCCTATTTCCTCTTTGTCACGCGCAGTTTCTGGGCCGTCTTCTGCAGGTTCACGAGCCCGGGCAAAATATCGACCGGTTCGGGGTCCTGACGATCTTCGAAGAGCGTCACGTGAGCCCGTTCCCATTGAACCCTGAGTTCCACGGGGCCCACGAGCTCCACGTGGTACCCGAGTCTTATCAGCTGCCGGCCCATGTACACGACCGCCTTGGCAATGTCGTACCTCGGGTACCCCACGACGAACGGAGGGACCATCAGGACCGCCTCTCTTCTCCCAAGTTCGTAGGATGTTCGAATTTTGCGAGAAAATTGCTGAAGAATCGCTCGATACGTTTCTTTTTTCACATCAGCCCTAACCTTTTCCATGGATGCAATCTCCTTGGCGCTCAAAGCTTCCATGTCCTAATTTTGAAGAGGAATTTGTGCCTAGTACTTGTACGCGGACAGCGGGGGGGTGGTCACGGGCTGAGACAGCGCATACTTGAGCTGAGAATCTATGGCGCCCTGCACCTCGGCCCATGGCTGGTACTGGTCCTGCTTGTAAGCCTTGGCGTAATCCCGGACGACAGCATCCTTCTGTGTCATAATGTCAACAGTCCCGTCAGTACCGACCCGGGCCTGGATGTCCAACTGGGTCCCGTAAAAGTGACGCGTATTCATGAACATGAATCGGGACTTGTACGATCCATCACCCTGGTGGTTGATGAACAGGGTCTCGAGAGGAACCAGATCTGGGTTCGTCATCTGGATCTTCTCGATGATGCTCTGGGTCACATCAGGCGGTACACGCTCGGCCGAGATGTACTCTGTGCTGTAGGTCGAAGTCTCCTCCTTCCGGCCGTTCAAAAGGAGAAACAGGGCGATGGCCGCCAGCCCGATGATACTCAGGTCGGCCTTCATATTACTAAAGACTGCGAAAAACTTCGGGGCCAAAAAAATAGACACCAAGTAGCAATGGCCCTCCTGGTCTATTCCGACAAGTGCAAATGGTCTGCGGATATTATCCAGTTCATCAAGACCCAGCCGGCTCTGCTTGAGATTGTGCGATTCCACAACATCACGACCCACGGCGTGCCTTCCAAAAAGATTACAAAGGTGCCGACCCTCGTGACCAACGAGGGCGTCATGAAGGTTGGCGGTGAAGTCAAGACGTGGCTGACGTCAATGATTCCATCAGAGTTTGAGTCGTGGAATTCAGCCCCAAGTTTCACTTCAAATTTGGACGGCACGGACGCCCCAGGACTTTTCGACCTGGATCGCTACGGGGAGTCTCTCCAGCCGACCCTGACTCCTGAATTGGAGGAGAGAATAGCCATGAGCGTCACCGACGCCTACCAAAAGGCGCGTTAACTTAGAGAATTTGAACACTAAATGTGTAACTATGCATCTCAAGACGATCCAGGCGGCGGCCCTGAAGTCTGTCTTTGAGGTCCTCAAGGACATCATCAATGATGTGAATGTCTATTTCTCCCCCAAGGGTGTTCAGATCCTGACTCTCGACACGGCTCGTGTGACGCTCGTGGACATGAGCCTGAGCTCCGAGAACTTTGAGGAGTTCTCGTGTCCCGTGCCGATTGCATCGGGCCTGAATATGACGAACATATACAAATTGCTCAAGAGCATCTCGGGTACTGACACCTTGACGATCGACGTCAAGGACCGGGACTATATGGATATTTTGATCGAAAATCCAGTCAAAAAGTCCTCGACCAAGTTCCGTCTCAAGCTTCTCGATATCGACGAGGACATCCTGGACCTGCCTGACGTGAACATGAACATCGTGACGACGATGGCCTCGGTGGACTTTCAACGCATTACACGTGATATGGGTAACCTGGCCAACGAGATGACTATCGTTCGCGAGGGCAACAAGCTCATCATGAGCTGCAAGGGTGACTATGCAGAGCAGGAGACGGTTCTCGAGTTTCCAGAGTCTGTGAGCCGGACCGGTTCTATTTTCAGTCTAAAATACATCAACTTGTTCACCAAGGCGACCAACATGTGCTCGAGTGTACAGCTCATGCAAGATTCTACGAATGAGAATATGCCCATCATTTTCCGTTACACGATTGCCAACCTAGGAGACCTCAAGTTCTACTTGGCCCCTAAGATTGACTGAGGAGCACCGTGCCCCCCACGATCGCAGCGATACCAGCAATCTGCTTGGCGTCCAGGGCCTCCTTGAGGATCAAAACGGACAGACCCGCCACGAAGAGCGGGACGGTCGCCGTTATGGCTGCGACCAGCGAAACCTGATTGTGCTTGACGACCGAAAAGTACATAATATTGGCCAAGAAACCGAGGATTGTCGCCCCGAGCATCACGAGCACCACTGGCACCACGAGCCCACGAATCTCCTTTTGGATGAGTTCCTTGTGCCAGCCTATATAGAACAAAGTCAATACGAAATATATCGCAGCGCCAAGTACAAACACAGTCTGGTGGCTCAGGGACGAGGCGACGTGCTTCTGGGCCACCATCTGGAGAGCTGTTAGGAGCGCGACCATAAGTGCCGGTCCAACGACTTTATTCACCATCTAGTATTTAAAAAGATAAAATACTAAGAATTCATGGAGGCGCGATTTCATGAAAGAATGAACGCGTGCAAGACGGAGGAAGATAGGGTAAGTTTTTTATTAAGCTGCGTACCTATACTAAGGGAATATACCACAGTCGAGACGGTGCCGAGTCAAGCGGCGACAAAGAAGGTTGCGAATCTCACACTATCAACTCGCAAAGGAGTCCAAAGAGGGGAAATTTACAAGAAGTACCTTCGCGAAGTTGAGGACAATTATGAGGGGACCGAACCCATCCAAGCCTTTCATGACCGCCCCTGTGCCGCCTGTGGTGAATTCTATACAAAAATTCATGAAGAGGCTCAAAGCGAGGATGTATGCACCAAATGCGGTGCTTCATTCTACGTGCTAGGGGAGGAGGTCGGGTTCAAAGAGGAGCAGGAAATGGAGAAGAATGTAACCTATTCGTACAAGCGCGAGAATCACTTCAACGAATGGATCAGTCAGTTTCAAGCAAAGGAATCGACGAGTGTGCCGGACGAATTGATAGAGCAATTACGCTCGGAGTTCAAGAAGCAAAAGATCAAAGACCTAATTGAGATTACACACGAAAAGGTCAAGGCATTATTAAAGAAGCTTAATAAGGCCAAGTACTACGAGCACGTGCCCTATATCACCACCATCCTGAACGGCATACAGCCCCCGACGATGCCACAGCCCCTCGAGGATAGGCTCCGGCTCATGTTCCACAAGATCCAAGCCCCCTTTGAACACAACAAACCCTCGACCCGCAAGAACTTCCTGAGTTACTCGTATGTCCTTTACAAGTTCTGCGAGCTCCTAGGGGAGGATGATTACTTGCCTTGCTTTCCTTTGCTCAAGTCCAAGGAGAAGCTCTATATTCAGGATCAAATTTGGGAGAAGATGTGCAAGGAACTCCAGTGGGAGTTTCTCAAGACGGCTTAGCAGTCAATCTGGTCCACAATCACGGGCACCTCAATCTCCCGCTCTATCCGCTCAATTTCCATGGGTCCATTTTTGTCTGGAAAATTGATCAGGTATCCCACCTCGAGGTTCAAGAGCTTGAGGTAATTCCGGGTTTGAATTCGGTAGGTCTCATTAAGCTTCCCTACCGACTTGAGCTCGAGCACCACCTTGCGCTCCACAATCAAGTCGGCCCGCACGTGACCCACGTTTTGCCCGTCATAAAACACGGGCACTATCCGCTCGGTCTCGTAGTAGAGACCCGCACGCCGCAGAGCCACCTCAAATGCACAGTGGTACACAGACTCGCTGTACCCTGGACCCAGAGAATCCCAGATCTCACGGGCCATAGAGGTGATAGACATTGATACTGACAAGACCTGCGAAAACTATAACTTTCCCAAGTATCACCAATTTAGGAAGTGAATTCGATCTATCCCAGTCCTGACAGTGCCACTTGGGTCTCAATGTGAATATGAGATCGACCAAGAACCCAAGACCTAGGGCTCCTAACAACACGTTTTTTTGAATGGGTCTGGTGGCGACCAAAATCATGGCCACCAGAAACATTGCGGACGCCAAGGCATCCTTGATTTGTCCTATTTTCATTCTAATTTATGAAACTATAATTTTAACGCATACGCGCCAGAAGTTCGGTGTTCGTTGGCATGCTCTGGAGCCGAGGGCCAGCGGTGATGCGGAGGGTCCGTGCCGCCGCCCGAGAGCGCGACCGGGACCGGGACCGGACCGCCCCACCCTCAATAGCCTTGGTTCCTACGCGACCAGCGAGCATCGCAGCCTCTTCAGCATTGCCCATTGTCAAGACGTGAACGGTCGCTCGAACATTGTACGCAAGCGCGGGGATAAAATGGGAACTGACCGCCAAGAATGCGATGAACATGGTCCAGGCAAGGTAAAACTCGAGGTTCACACGAGCACGATTGGCCGCCTGCTCGTACTGGCCAATCTGGTTGTCCATGGCCGTGACGGTCCGGCTCGTCACGGATGAGACCACCCACTTCACAGCGAACATGGGATTTGCAACGGTCGCAACGGCTCCACCCACATTGATGACCGTCTGCCGGCCCGGCGCGTAGTTCATGGCGCGCTGACCCCACGACCGTGCGGCCAAAGGGGCGTTTCCAGTGGGCGTGGGGGCCATTGCGGGCAGGCCACCGGCGGGCAACTTCGGGAAGTGCATGATGGCGCCCACCGCCGCGAGGCTGAACCCGAGGGTCAAAAGGACGCGCTTGAGGGTCACGCGCGAAAGACACGAGAGGGCCACGGCTGGGTGTTTACGGAGCTCGCGGGTCAGCGCCTGTTTGCGCTGCGGTGCCGGCGCCACCAGGGCCATCTGGACACCCGTTGTCAGTGCCAGCCGACGGTTGTTCCGCACGGACCCGTTCGCGGATCGTCCACGGGGCCGCCACTGCTGAATCTCAGCAAGGGTAGGCATTTCCTTTATTTAACGGGACATTTTTTTAAGGTCCGCCTTGAAAGACTTGGCGTACTTGCTGCGGACCCACGCGGCATCCTGCTTGTAAATGCGAGACGCACGGGGCGCCGTCCGCTTGGTCAGGGTGCTGATGGCCACGAGACGGCGCATGACGGCCAGGGGCTTCTCACCCTTGCTGATCCCCTTGGACAGGGAAATGCGACGGTTCGTCATCGCCTCGACGGGATGGTACCCGTACTTGGTGAGCATGCCCGCCTTGAGCTTGCCGATCAGCTTGGACCCCTTGCCGGCCGCACCCACGTCTGGGATGGGCACCGCCTTGACGCGGGTCGTACCCGCCTTGCGGACATACGAGTAGGAGGGGCGACCCTTGGACGCCCGGACCCGGATCACCTTGCGGGTCCGCTTCTGCATGTAGCTGGAACGCAGTATCGAGCTCATAGTGTGATATTTACTGAGAAAATCCTACGAGGAACATGCGGAGCTTCGCCTCCTGATCCGCACCAAAGTCAAAGAGGTTCATATTACCCGGGTCTATCATGACGGTCGGGGTTGTGTAGGTGGGCCTGAGGCGCATCGTAGAGGTCAGGATTGCAAACGCATACGATTTTAGATCCTTAATTTCGGGTGTAAATTTCCAGTCAAAGGCGAGTGTCACAATGTCTTGGGGGTCCCTCCCCAGAAAGGGACCGCATGGGGTCGCTTCGGCCGATCCACCATCCACATAGTTCCACCCATCGTTCAATTTTACAGGTGAAATAACAAAGGGAATGGCAACTGTGGCCGATACTGCGTCGACGACGCTCATGGACGGCGTCGAGTCGACCGAAAAGTAGACCGTCTTCATAGAATTCACACAATACGAGGACATGTGAATCTTTATTGGGAACCACTCGTAAAGCTCGGTGAATGTCAGGTCGTCCCGGTCTGTGAAGTATTTAATCATATCGCTAAATGTTTTTCGCAATTTAGAAATTGAAATGAGACCATAGTCCTTTATGAGACTTCTTAGGTTGGGTTTCATGAGGGTTTTGACCGGTATGGTCAATGAATAATCGAGAGCCTTTGTGGTGTCCCCCTTTGTGAGGGCAAACACAAGAGCCAAGAGCCCACCTGCGGACGCCCCCGAAATCTCCTCGAGGTTCGCAAGCTGACCCGCCTGTTTAAATTTTGAAATAGTCCCAAGTAATGCAAAGTACCCCATTCCACCGGGGCCAATGGCTAGGTACTTCATTCTACTAGGCGTCTAGTAATACTGGGGGAAGAATGAGCGCAGGGTCGCAAACACGATGGCGAACACCAGGGTGTGCACGCCGACCTGGACACCTAGGCCCGCGCCACTTGGCAGAGCCAGCAGCACACCGGGCGTCAGCAGAACGAACAGCAGGGCTGGCACGATCATGTCAGCGGTTGTCATACTCACCTTCAGCGCGTACGTGGCGATCACGTGATAAAGAACAACCAGGACCACGGCGTGCACAACCGCCTGGACGAGGAGGCTGGCGCCACTGGGCAGGGCCAGCAGCAGGCCTGGGCTCAGGACGGCGAACAGCAGGGCTGGGGCGAGAACCTTGGGGCCGGTAATGTCAATCATTTACTCTCTGTCGATATATTTTTCGGCCCATGCGTAAAAGTTCTCGGGCCCGAGTCGTTCACCAACGACCGGCAAGTTCCTGACGAGATCCCAGAGATCTGCGTGAGTTGGGTGGGGAGATTTGGCGGTGTGCCAGTGACGGGGATTGATGACGAAATGAACAAACATATTGAATGTGGCCCGGTTCCTGAGGTAACGCGCCTCCGTGTATTCACGGATCTTCATCCAACCATCGAGGAGTTCCTGGGAGTACATATCCTGCCAGTCTTCTGGATGGAGATCTGGGTCAAACTCGTCAGAGTCGTCCGAGTCGTAAGCCTGCTCGTAGTTGTAGGCATCACGCGAGTACTCATCATTGAGACCCATTATTTCTACTTACTATTAGTGCGTCACATGGCTTTAACCCATGAGATCCTTGAGCCCGGTCACGCTGACGCCCGAGGTTTCCTTCATGGGCGCCGCGTCCTGAATCGCCTGGAAAGCCCCCTCGACCTGGGCCTCATTTCCACCAAAAAATGAACGCAGGCCCGCCTTGATGACGTCCTTCGTGAGGCCACCCTTCGTCTTTTTCCTTTTGAAATTCACCTTGACCTTGTCCTGGACGCGGACAGTGTCAATCTCGTTACGAGCCATGTGTTCCGTCACAAACTTGCGAAGATCCTTCTCACGTGCGTTGAGCACGGTGAGATCTTTGCGAGCTGAGGCTAGTTGAACCTTAAGGCCGACCCACTCGGTCATAGCGTGCTTAAAGTCCATTTCTGGTAATTACGTAGTGTTTATTTTGAGTTTTGAAACGCGAGCTGGAGTTTACTGGTACTCGTTGTTGATCTCGAACTTGGGGCGCATCACATCTGGAGGAATGGTGCTCAGGTTGAAGATGCTGACTGGGGTGCGGGGGTTCAGTGGCTCGCTGCGGAAGTCGCGGTTGGCGTTGCGCAGGTTGCCGCCCAGGGTCTCTGGGTAGCCAATCTGGCTGCGGGGGTCCAGGTAGTTCTGGCCCGACAGGATGGCGTCTGGGCTGAACTGACCGAAATCCTCGGTCTGGACAACCTCACGGGGAATCAAGCTCGCGGAAGTTGCTGGAGCGGGCTTGGCCGCGCCGCCGGCGAATGGGGCCGCTGACAGACCCTCGGAACCCTGCTGAGAGGCGGTGGCCTCCTGGGATCCGTACGCGGCGTTGCCAAGGTTAAAGCCCGACACGTTGGCATTGGCGGGGGTGTATCCGCTCGAGCTAGGGCTGACCAAAAGCAGAAGGATGACGGCGGCCAGAACCAGTATCGCGAGTCCCTTGCGATCCATTTATTATTAGTCGGTGATATTTTTTTGGACGGGCTCAGTCCAGATAATCTGCTGGGTCCTCCTCGACCTCGGGCTCATCCGTGAACAAATAATCCTTGGGCACCTCTTGGACGCGGGGGCCTGTGCGGACGCGGACCTGGATCACACGCCAAATCGGGCCGAACGACTTTTTCAGGAACCACAGACCCGAGAGCTCGAGCACCACGTCGCACTTGGCCTCGGGCTTGACGTCCTCGAGGGCCAGTGCCGTCTTCTGGGTGTCGAACGCACACGTGGCCACCTGACCCTTCACCACGGCCAGTGAAGCGCCCAGGACGCCGTCCGTCACGCTCTCCTGGAAAGCGCTCGTGATTGTCTCGTCGCTCAGCTCCTTGCCGAACCACTCCTGCTTAGACTCCTTCGCCTTGGCCAGAATCTCCTCGTCAATCTGGCTGAACAGGCTGGAGTCGGCGAGCTTGAAATTGGGGTGACGGTTGTCCAGTGAATCCTGGAGGATCAGACCGTTCACCTGGTGCCGAACTGGGGCTCCACCTGAAGTGACCTTCAGGAAATAACGGCCGTCTGGGAGCTTCTGGGGCTTTGCGTACTCCATTATAGTATGTACAAATTTCTTCTTTAACATTAGATGAACGCGTGCAATCAAGAGTTCCTGAACAAGGGGTGCGTGTGCCTTGCTGACCCCTTGGATCCTTGGACAAATATTTGCGCATATATTGATCGGCAAAATGGTTTCGTGTACCCATGTGACCTTGGCTGCTGCGTTCCAAGATGTGAAAATATAGGCCAGTCACAGAATTTGAAGATGGAATTGCACAGGACGGGAGGCGTGGAACTTCCAGAGGGGTACGGGGCCAATCTTCCAATTGGAGATGCGGGTCCTATAGGTGAAGGCGCCAAAGAAGCACTTCCAGGTAAAGAGGCTAAAATCTCATCGACCCAACCCACCAACTTTCTGGGCCCGATGGCAAATCCCGACATCAAGGTTTGGCAGCTGCTTCTGTACCTTCTAATCTTTGTCGCTATTATTCTGGTGGCTGCAGGTTTTCTCGACTGAAACGGACTTAAAGCCTCGGGTCCCTGGTAATGTAGAAATGGCCACCACTACCCCAATCACCCTGGATTCTATCGCTAAGGAGATCAAGGCTCTGCGCAAGGACATCCGCAAGATCCGTCAGCATATTGAGGACCCGAGCGGCGAGAAGGCGGCTGTCCGCGCACAGAACAACGGCTTCAACAAGCTCCAGGACGTGACGCCCAAGCTTCGCGCCTTCCTGGGCCTGGGCGAGACTGACAAGATCTCGCGGTCACAGGTGACTCGCAAGATGAACGAGTACGTCGAGGCCAAGGGCCTGAAGGCCGGCCAGAACATCACGCTGGATGCCGCCATGAAGGACCTGCTACAGGTGCCAGAGGGCATCCAGGTAACCTTCCTGAACATCCAGAAGTATATCAATCCCCATTACATCAAGGAGGAGAAGCCCGAGACTGAGAAGAAGCCCCGCGCCAAGAAGGAGCCCGTGGCCGCCCCCACCGACGAGCCCCCAAAGGAGAAGAAGGTCCGCCCGAAGGTGGCCAAGGCACCGGCTGTGTAAATATTCTAAAACATATAGTATATGGCGCGCAACAACAACGGTGGTATTGGTGGATCTGGTATCTTTGGCCTCATTGGGACCACGGTTCAATGCAAGGCTGAGGACAAGGGACCGTACTGCACGATGGCCAAGCTTATAAACATAATCTTCTGGATCTTGATCCTGTTCTTCCTGGGCAAGTTTGCGCTTGATTACATCAAGAAGTGAGCCACTTAAAAATGTCACACCAAGTTATCACAACAAGAAATGGAACCGGCTCCTGAGCTGAATCGGGATCAGCTCAACACTCTGGTTGGTACAAAAGTCAAAAGCGTCGAATTGTATCGGCGGGCATTTACGCACAAGTCAGCCCTGAAGCGCTATTCAGGTTTGACTGGTTCGTACGAAACGCTTGAATTTATGGGCGACTCGGTTCTGGGATTCATAGTCACCAAACATCTTTTCGACTTGCACGAAAAGCAGCAGGAGGGGTTCCTGACCAAGGCTCGGACGAAAATGGTCAGGGGCAAGACCCTCTGCGAAATTTCCAAAGCTCTTGGCCTCGACAAATTGATCCTCATGGATGAGAAGGGTGAGCGCAACGGCTGGAACACCAATGAGCACATCATGGAGGATGCATTCGAGGCGCTCGTGGGGGCCATCTACCTCGATCTGGGTATGGTCCATGCAAAGACTTTTGTGTTTGAATCATTCACAAAAGTCCAGACGTCACTCGTCGACGACAATTACAAGGACCAATTGATGCGTTGGTGCCAGGCGCTCAAGTACGCTCTACCAGATTATCGCGTGGTCGGGAATATTAATGGTCAATTCTTCATCACGGTCGTAGTCGATGGCCTCGAGTGTGGGTCCGGTTTTGCACTTACTAAGAAGCAGGCTGAACAGAACGCCGCCGAGATAGTACTTAAGACTGATCCGCGATTTAAGAATAAGAATGTCCCAACCGGAATCAGAAAGCAGGGTGATTCTTCGAGCGCGGGAGTTGCTTGCGGCTGAATACGCCGAACAAAGAAGTCAGGAATGGTTAGATCTCCGTGACGGAATGATTACGGCCAGCGACGTGGCGAGTGCGATTGGCGAAAATCACTATGAAAGTGTTGATGCTTTTGTGAAAAAGAAGGTTCTCAAGACCAAATGGGCCGGGAACGCCGCGACGGCCCATGGGACCCTCCTCGAGCCTCTTGTGCGAGACCTCTATGACGCACGGACCGGACGCAAATCGCATGAGATTGGTCTGGTCCGGCACAGAGAGTACTCGTGGCTCGGGGCGTCGCCAGACGGCGTCACGGAGGATGGGCTCCTGATCGAGATCAAGTGCCCCTTGACCCGTAAGATCGAAGCGAAGGTCCCGAAGCACTATCTGCCCCAGGTCCAGCTTCAGCTTGAAATTACGGACCTCGAGGAGTGTGATTTCATCCAGTACCGTCCCGCGGACGCGGTGAGCGTCCCGCCCCGCCCCGAAGAGTTTGTTGTCGTCCGGGTCGTCCGGGATCGCGCATGGTTCCAGACCAACCTGCCCGCCATGAGGGCGGCGTGGGACCGGATCTGCAGCGGGCGGGCAAATGGCCTCTGCGATCTGGATGACGATGCGGTCACGTGGGACGATCCGCAATTTAAGAAGGAAATTGTATGTCTGTTAGTAGATGATGGAGGCCTGGAAGGAGGCGTTTGTGACGGGGGCCCCGACGAAGCGCGAGTTCCTCAAGTGTGCTCACAAGAACCGGTTCCTGAAATGCCGTGAGTGCCACGGGGATTTTTGTTATCGGTGCATTCAGCTTGAGGTGCATTCGTGCCCCAAATTGGATGAACGGGCCAAGATTGAAAGGGATAATTTGGCAACTAAATTAGTAAAGGTTCAAGCGCCCAAGGTTCAGGCATTCTAGAACTTCTTTGAGGACAGATACAGTACAAGCACTATGAAAATAATAAGGAAAAGAAGCGAGTTATTCACGATAAAGAATGTGATGGACTCGCGGTCCATAGACGACTGGCTCTTACCCTTGCCTTCCCAAGACCATGGAAGGTATGGACGATCCCACGTTGTGGTGCCATCGGCGTACTCGTACTTGCGCGCTGGGAAGGGGCGGAAAGGCGCGGGGCTCGTGTCGCTCGTCTTTAGGTACATGGGCCCTGAGAAGTTGAAGTTCATTTCTCCGTCCAGTTCTGGACGGCCACTCTCCTCCATGGGCGTAGGGTCAATCTCGGTGATGTAGCTCCCATCCATATGGATATTCTTGGGGAAGCCATCGAAATTGACCCCGAAGGATTCCGTCGCCGTGAACGGGTTGATGCGGTTTATGGCCATTTGGTCACACTGCATCAAGGCCGTCGCCATTAACATACTGATACATTATTTTTATAAGTTTTGGTCTGGATCTTCTGTTGATGGAGAGTCCACATTTGCTCAAGGTCCACGTCGAGCATGTGAGCCAACTGGAAGAGATAGCTAAACACATCTCCCATCTCCATGGTGATGTCAGTGCCACGGTCCTTTTTCAGGCCAGTCTTGCGGTAAATCCGCTGCGTCTGGCGAATTGACGAGGCCAATTCACCCATCTCCTCATTGAGCAACATCCATACGATACTCACCGGAGCCTTGTCCCAGCCCTTGCGCTTGCACATCTCGGCCGTCTCGTCACGGTATTTGTTCATTAAATATTGTACGCTCAAGTCCTCTAAGCAAGCTTAGCAAGAGACTTGCGGAAGGGCCGCCAAGAGCTTCCAATTTTCAATAGTTTTTTCGTTCGGCCCAGGGTTCGATGACTCCATTACTGAACAGGCGTATCCCCGTTCAATTATGAGAAATCCAAATAGGATGGTCCTGACGAAAAAAGCTCACTTTTTCTTGTAGAGCATCCAGATGGCATAAAACAAGATGGCGCAGCCGACCGCGCCCCACAGCCGCGTGCAGGGGGTCGGGTCGTTCACTGGATCCTTGGACTTGCAGGTGTTTGCCTGAAGAACAGAGGTGACGAGCAGGGCAAGGCAGCAAATGATGATGATAGACAGAGCTCTCATTTAATTTTAGACGCGAAAATATCCTAGAGCGTCACCTTGGTGTTATAGGGCAGCTTGTTGCCATACGTGCTCGTGCTGACTGGGATGGCGAGTGGCACTGGATTGGCCGAAATGTCGCGCAGGTACACAATCTGCTGAAGCATACCGGTCGAGATGGTCGCCGTCGACTCCTTGACCACCTGCTTGTTCATGCGGGCCACCTGGTTCATGATGTCCGTCCCTGGATCCTGGACCAGGTCAGTGTACACCTTGCGCATCAGCGCCTGGAGGTCAAAATCATTCTGGCGCTGGATCGTGTACCCCGTCTTGGCCTTCATCGCCCGGATGATGTCATCGTGGATACTCTCACGGTTGAACTCTGACAAGAAAGCCTGACCGACTGGCGTGGCGACACCGAGGCGGACCGAGCGCATATCGTACGTGTCCATTGAAATGAGCCGGGAAAAAAAGGAGGGCTTAAAAATACAGGACGTCAAAATGACAATGAGGGTCATCAAGCGCTCGGGTGATGAGATGCCTATGCTCTTCGACAAGGTGACCAAACGAATTTTGAAACTAAATTCAGCGCCCGAGTTTCAGCCCCTGAACATCCAGCCTGACAAGGTGGCCCAGAAGGTTTTCACGAGCATGTTCGACGGCATTTCCACCACAGAAATCGATAACCTCACGGCCGAGGTTGCCGTCGCTATGATGACTGAAGACCCAGACTACGAGACTCTGGCCATGCGCGTGACCGTTTCGAACCTCCAAAAGGCCTGCCCAAAGACGTTCAGTGACGCGATGGTCGCCCTGCACGTCAAGGGCATCGTCAGCGACCATTTCATGAAGTGCGTGGCGCTCGAGTTGGACGCCGTGATCCAGTCGAAGCGCGACTACCTCTTTGGGTATTTTGGAATCAAGACCCTCCAGAAGGGCTACCTTAACGAGGGTGAGACGCCCCAGTACCTCTTCATGCGCGTGGCCGTCGGCATTCACGGAGATGACCTCCCGCGAGTCAAGGAGACGTACGACCTCATGTCCCAAAAGTATTTCACGCACGCCACTCCCACGCTGTTCAACGCCGGCACGAACAACCCCCAGATGTCGAGCTGCTTCCTGGTGGCCATGAAGGACGACTCGATCGACGGCATCTACGAGACGCTCAAGGAGTGCGCGCACATTTCCAAGTGGTCAGGGGGTATCGGTATTCACTGCTCGAACATCCGCGCCAACGGGAGCCGCATCAAGGGCACGAACGGTGTGGCCGATGGAATCGTGCCCATGCTCCGCGTCTTCAACAACACGGCCCGGTACGTGAACCAGGGTGGCGGGAAGCGCAAGGGGTCCTTCGCCATCTACCTCGAGCCGTGGCACGCTGACGTCATGGAGTTTCTGGAGCTGCGCCTAAATCAGGGTGACGAGGAGATGCGCTGTCGCGACCTGTTCACGGCCATGTGGATCCCGGATCTATTCATGGAGAAGGTTGAGAAGGACGAGGACTGGTTCCTGATGTGCCCCAACGAGAGCCCGGGCCTTGCTGACGTGTACGGTGAGGAGTTCAACGAGTTGTACCGGATGTACGTCGCACAGGGCCGGTTCAAGAAGCAGGTCAAAGCCCGGACCGTCTGGGACGCCGTCCTCAAGAGCCAGGT
>Ga0181349_1000099_pt1 | contig 32340 bp, 40 predicted proteins | sample Su13VDMM110SD_FD_130106 | JGI IMG/M metagenome (GOLD analysis project Ga0181349, IMG submission 130106) | Freshwater viral communities from Lake Michigan, USA - Su13.VD.MM110.S.D | ecosystem: Environmental > Aquatic > Freshwater > Lake | place: USA: Michigan | collected 2013-07-16 | reverse complement strand
TCGAGTTGAGGCTGGTGTTGGTCGTGAGGTACTGGTTGGTGCCGTTGAACGTGAGGTAGCCGGATGTGTATGTCGGGGTGTTGAAGAGAGTGGCGTTGCTGCTGGCCTGGAGGTCTGTGACTGTGGCACCGGATCCCGGATAGGAGGACGCATTACCGATGTCATAGTTGAGGATGAGTCCTGTTGACACGATGACACTTCCGCTCGAGAACGGGCGGGTTGAGATGGGTCCTGCAAAATTTGAGAACCTGCCATACATCAGATCACCCGTATGTGCTCATCTGGCCGAGGACTTTCCACGCAGAGCCCGACCTGATGAGGCTGAACCCAAAGACGTCCTGCTTGTTAGCTGTTCCTGTTGGTGTGGTTCCGTTTGCCCAGTTGATCGTCTGTCCAGCGCCGTCTACCTGCACAATGCTGACAATGTAGGCGGGCGAGCTTTGTGAGAGGATGACAGTGGGTGTGATAATTCTGTTGTCGGTCGTAGGAACGTTTGTAAAGTTGGCTGTCACGTTGCCTGCAGGTCTGTTAAGATAGAAGATGCTCGAGCCAGTCATATCACAGGTGAGAGTGCTTCCTCCCTGTGCGTGTGTCATCCTCTCTGTCACGCCGGCCAGTGTCGTGCGCCCAGCGACGGCAAGATCACCTGAAAAGCTGCCTGTCGAAGTGGCGCTTGACAGGCTGAACCCACTCTTGCCGTCAATGTTTCCGCTGACAACCAAATCTCCACCGAAGACAGACTTTGACGTCCCGCCGACAGTTCCACTGACAAACAGCACAGCGTCAGACGTAATTACGGGAAAATTTGTTCGGACATTAGCAATCACCAGCGTTCCTGATATTGCCGTGGTAGAAGTCAGAGAGCTACTAGCACCCACGCTTCCTGAGATTGTTCCTATTAGCGCCATATGCTTACCTCAGATGTAAATATCGCCTCCACCCGGAAGTGGAGGCGATATGCTCCAATGGGAGCTAGCTCTTGACTAGATTATCACAGTTCCTGGAGTACGAACTTGTAGCGCTTGCCGTTGATGTTGTTCGTGATCGAGAGGTATTCCTCTTCCTCGATGATGGTCCAGTTGCCGCGATCGTTGCGGAGGTGCAAGTCTCCGGTGTAGACGTTGGCCCATCGCCTCTGCGGCGAACCGAGGCTCGCTCCTGAGTCTGAGCTCGGGAAGAGTCCAGTGATTCCATCCCCCGTCTGACCGGCCACCGCAAAGGCCGCTCCATCCTTCTTGAAGGTGACGCCAGAAAGAACACTGGCATTGAGCTCAACCGCACTTCCACTCATCACAAGAGTCGTTGTTCCAAGTCCAGAGGCCAGCGTAATGTTCTGGCTTGCTGATCCAGACAGTGTTGTCGTTGTACCGCTGGCATTGACGTGAAGCTCTGGGGCCCCATCTTTCTGGAAGACGAATCCACCTGAACCAGCGTTTGCTACAACTGTACTACCGCTGAGAGTAAGAGTGGTTGCACCAGTTCCTGAACCAAGAGTGACGTTGGCGCTAGTGCCACCGAATATATTGGCATTGTTGCTCGAGTTCTGGACCGTGAGGAACGTTGTGCTGGAGCTGTTCTTGTATAGGACCTCGTTGCCAGTAGGCTTCAGGATGATGTCCTGCAGCGCGCTGAACAGTGTGTCTCCGGCATCTGACGAGATCGTAAGGTGATCTCCATCAGCGCCTTCCTTCCTGAATGTGTGACCATTGGTTCCGTGTATCGAGCGAACGCCATTTGCGCCACTGAGCGAGAGAAGAATTCCGCTCTCGGTTCCCATTGTCAGGGTGCTTGCGCCAAAGTTTAACGAGCCGCGTGTAGAGCCGACAAACTTGTACTCGATGCCCTGAGCGTGGGCACCAAGCACGAGGGATGATCCAGTTAGGATCAGCTGCCTTGCGGTTCCAACACCACCTGCGGCTGGACTCTGTGCGGTGAGGGTGAGGCTCGTGTTTGCAGCGCCGGTGAATCTTCCGACCTCGGTGCCGCCGCTGTACATCTTCACGGCCTGGTTGGCGCCGCTTCCATGTCCAATGTTTACGCTGGTGCCTGAGAGCCAGAGGCTTCCAAGGCTTGCGCCGCTCATGCCCTTGATCTCGCCCTCTCCAGAGCCGCCGATGTCTCCGAACTGGATCCTGGTCGTACCGCCCTGCGAGAATGAAGCCGTTGCAGAGGTGGCCACCGCTAGATTTACTGAAGCGCCGTCAGAAGATGATAGGAATACGTTGATTCCACCGCCAAGCTCGAACTTTCCAGCCCTCAGGGTAGAGTAGTCAGTTACGGTGATTGGTGAACCAGTTGCAGTGCCTGAAGTGGTCCTGATCGCCGCAAACCCGCCCTCAGATTGATCCCAGATGAATGCCGCGTTGTTGACTCCGCTGAGTCCACCGATGAATCCTCTGTCTCCGACGCCCACCGCCGTCGACCCGCTGGTGAATCCGAGCCCGATGACTGGATCTTCCATCTCAATCGTGGTCGCGTCAACCGTGAGCGTGGTTCCCTGCACTGTGAGGTCGCCAGGGATGATAACGTTGCCACCCGAGAGCGTGATTGCAGTGGCGCCAGTGCTGGACTTGATGTCGTTGCCTGTGACCGTGAGGTCGCCTGCGACTGCGACATTGCCGCTTGCTCCAAGCGTGAGGTTTAGCCCTGCTGAACCTGAGATGTAGTTGCTGTTGACCTGGAGGTCTCCAGCCGTCGTGACCTTTGTACCGGCAAGAGTGATTGCAGTTGTTCCACCAGAGGACTTGATGTCATTTCCAGTGACCGTGAGATCACCGGTGACCGCAACGTCTCCTGTTCCAGAGAACGTGATGGCGGTGGTTCCACCGTTCATCTTGATATCATTGCCACCGACCGTGATATCACCGCTCAGTGTAACGTCACCAACCAGCGTTGAAGTGCCGGCGATGGTGAGATTTCCACCAGCCTGGAGGTTGCTGGAACCGCTGATTACGCCAGCTCTTGAGAGGTCTACCGAAGTAGAGCCATCTGTTTCTACGATGCGAACAAAGGAGCCAGAGGAAATGACAGGACCACCGAATAGAGACACCTTGTTGCTGGCACCACCGGCGTTGCTTCCAGATACAAAGAAGAATACGTCAGTTCCATTTGCATCAGCGGTTCCAGCCGTACCGATCGCGATGGAGCTTGTGGTGAAGGCCTCTAAAGCGTTTGTGGCCGTGAACACCGATTCGCCGCCACCACCGCCGCTTGCAAGCTCTGATAGAGTCTTTCCACCAGTGTTGCTGCCGTCAAAGAACTTGAGGTCTGAGCCGACCAAGGCGATTCTATTGGCCGCCGTTCCAATCTGGACATGGCCCGCGCTTCCGATCTGGATGTCGTTTGACGTGATTACGATCGAACCAGTGCCGACCGTGAGCGATCCAGAGACCGCCATGTCACCACCGAAGACCGCCACATTCCTGGTGGCTCCGTTCTTTCCGCCGATCGATCCAGAGACGAAGAACTGTACGTCAGATCCAGGGAGGCTCGATGGGAAAGAGCCGGCTGGATTGTTTGAGAAGATTACTGATCCGGTGACGCCAATCAGTGAGTTGGCGTTTGATGAGCCCGATATATTGCCGACTAAAGCCATGTGATTACCTCCGCTTGCTGTTTCTAACTATTACGTGCTAGAGATCATTTTACTTTCTAGATGAACCAGTCACTTGATTTCATCAAATTCCGGAGCGCGCTCCAGCACAAACCTGTACCTCTTTCCATTCTTGTTGAACCTCACCGTGAGGCAGTCCTCTTCCTCGATGAGAGTGTAGTCTCCACGCTCGTTTCTTAGGTGGAGGTCTCCAGTAAATATGTTTGCAAACCTTGCGGTGTCTGAGCCGAGGTTCCTTGTTCGATTGCCGTCAGGTATGATATCAGAAGCCAAGAGCGAATTGACGACTATAGAATCTGTCGAATCAGTTCCAAGGTATGCTGACCCTGAAGCAACAATGTCTCCACCGAAAACTGATGCTCCTCGAGTAATACCATTCTTTGCTCCTCTCTTGCCTGACACAAAGAAAGTTGTGTCGTTGGAGTTGAATGGATTTGCTGGACCTGCATAAAGCCCTGGGAATATTGACGCGACTGATCCAGTCGCCTGACCGTTGGGTCTGACTTCCAGGAAGTTGACTGCATTTCCAAGAGTAGTGTATACTGATGAGATAAAGTAGCCACCCTGATATCGATTTCTTAGACTGAGCTCTCCTGAGGTGGACATGTTCAGCACGCCATATCCAGTTCCGTTATCGAGTATCAGTGAACCAGAAGTTACAACATCTCCACCGAATAGAGAGACCCCAGAACTTGGACGCGCTGCAATAGTTCCCTTTGTTCCAGACACAAAGAAGTGTATGTCAGATCCAGCATTTGCCGTTGTGTAGCTAGAGCCGAGCCCGCCGGCCAGAGCTAGAGATCCTGTGGCGTTTATTTTTCCCGAGACTGGATCAGTGAAATATGAAGATCCTCCACCGACACCACCAGTCGAGGCGATAGTTACTGATCCATTAGATCCTGTTGTGATTGTTACATTTGAGCCGGCTATGAGATAGGATGTGCCATCGTATAGCTTTGTTAGAGATCCTGTTAATCCAACTCTAGCCGCAATAGTTCCTGAAGATACAAGGTCTCCACCGAAAACTGCAGTTCCTCGGGTGCTGGAAGTTCCTCTCGAGTTCGGCACGCCTTCGACGTAGAAATTTGTGTCGCCAGAGGTGACTGGGTCTCTTGCTATTGAGTTGACAAGGTTTCCTGAGCTAAAGAGCGTAACGCTCTGGCCAGAATTTCTCGGATATACTCTGAGAACATTTGAGCCGATACCATTTGGTGCCGTGACGCTTAGCCAGTACTCTCCACTGGGCTTTGATATGGAGACATAGTAATTTCCATCGCTGGAGTACGAGTGATCTGCACGACCTGTGCTTGAGCTCAGTCTTAGCTGAGGAGTGTCCCCAGAGGCATCGTATATCTCGACGGATCCCGTGAATCCTGCAGTTCCAGAGACATACAGCTGGCCCTTAGTTTGGTTCGATCCTGTAACCAGCAGGTTGTTGCTTATGAACCTAAAGTTGCTGCTGCCCGCAAATGATCCTGCACTGTTGAATTGGACACTGTTTGCTGGAAGCCCTGGAGTAGTCGAAGAAACTCCGAACAACGTTCCAGAGATGTATACGTCACCGCCAAAAGTGACTCTGTCGTTGCCACCGGAAGATCCTGATATGAACAGCCAGGTATCAGAACCAGTTCCAGCAAGTATTAGACTTGATGTGTCGACATTTATTCCATCATTTCCGGCGGCGCCAGATCCAATGAGAAGCAGTCTTGGGTTGGCAGAGCTTCCTGAGGCGATAATCCTCTCAGCCCTTAAGCCGGATGTCTTAAAATCTGGTGGTTTCTGTGCCATTTATCTGCTACTCACTATCAAGTATTCTACAGAATCTACCGACTCTTGATTTGAGACTATCAGATAGATGTCATCTGAAAGCTTTGCGGTTGAAACGTTCAAGTTTTCGTTGGGCGTTGCAATCATTGCCGTGGCATTCACATCTAGGTTTGGATTTGTAATGACAACTGGAGCAATTCCAAAAGTTGTTACGCTGGTGTTTCCAAATTGGATGTTTATTTCTCTCATCACCATCCTGCTCATGTGCTCACCACAACAACTGACGCGGAATCAGAATTGGGGATGCTGGACCTGATGACCACAGAAGTCCTCGATATGGATTCAATAAATACATTGAAAGAATCAGACATTGCTGTGACAACAACGTTAGGTACAGTATCGTATGTATTTTTGAATGTGTATGTCACGGTGCTCGAACCATTGAATGACACAGTGTCACTCTCAAGTGCAAATGGCTCGTCAGTGACATAGACGTCTCTAGACGGCCATCTAACACCCGGGTACACTTTCCTGTACCTGTTCAAGTCTCGGGACCTGAGATTGACTCTTCCCATTGTTGCCTCTTACGTAATTAGGCAACCTCAGGATTATAGTTCTCTGCTAGCCAAAGTTGCTAGGGGAGATCTTTCGCCGCGGTCCAACTTAATGTGCCCAAAAAGCTCTTTGCCCTTCAGCTTTTCGATCGCGATGGCAAGACCGTTCGAGTGCCGATCAAGATAGGGAGTGTCGACCTGATCGGTGTCACCCAGCAGTACAATCTTTGTGCCAGACCCGCACCTTGTCACTATGGTCTTAATCTCGTGAATTGATAAGTTTTGCGACTCATCTACAATCACGTAGCAGTTATTGAAGCTCCTGCCTCTGATGTAGCTCACAGGAGATATTTCGATGCTCCCCTTCTGGCGCATCATCTCGAAATAAGATGGATCATGGAATGCGCTGCGAAAGTTATCGACTATCGGCATCAACCACGGCGCCATCTTATCATCGATTGTACCAGGCAAGAATCCAAGGTCTCGACCTACAGGCTCGATGGACCTCGTTATCACAATCCTGTCATAGATTTTTGCATTGAGACCTGACATTCCAGCAACAAGGGCCAGGAAAGTCTTTCCAGAGCCAGCCAAACCCGTGAGGCTCACAAGAGGGATGTCTTTATTTGTAAGCAGGTGAAGAGCGGCAGTCTGCTCTTTACTCCTGGGCTTCACGCCGATGGTCTGCTCCATGAACATCTTGGGCTTTGCTACCTTGCCCTTTGAGTAGATGCCTATAAATCCCTTCTGGGGGTCTATATCGCAAGTAGCGTGGACGAGTTGGTTCTCGTAGAGAACAATTTCTGGATCTACAAGCTCTATCTCTCCATCACGATAGAAGTCATCAACGTCTCTTGAGGTGACATCTACCGTACACTGGCCACTATATGCTTCTGATCCATCACGATATGCCTTTGGAATGTCAGTGTAATAGTCTTCTGCACGGACACCAAGTGCGTCACACTTGACTCTCAAGTTGATGTCTTTAGAGATGACCCTTACTTCTCTATCGGGATTCTGAGACTTTATTGCCAGCGCTACAGCGACAATCTTGTTGTCACCCTTCTCTATCGGAAACTCTACGGGAGTAGCATTTTCCTCCACTGGAACTCTTACAACGCGGATGAAGATGTCTGTGTTTGGAACTTGAACTCCGTCATGAAGGCTTCCAATCTTCCTCAGAGAGTCTAGGAAACGATTGACCTCTCTTGCTGCAGATCCGACCTGTTCTTTCTTCTCCTTAAATCTGTCGAGCTCTTCAAGAACAATCAATGGTATGATCACATCGTTGCCGTGAAAGAACTTCAGCGAATTAGGGTCATACAACATTACGCTGGTGTCTATAATCAGAAGCTTTCTGTTCTTCAATTCGTCTCCTCGACTAGTTTAATCATAACAAGAATTTGAGTTCTGAAACTGCTAATCAAGAGTTGGTATTACTCCTCCGCAGACTGCATACCAACCATTGTCGTTTCCGCCGCTTATGAACTTTGCTACCAGTTCCACCCACTGTCTTTGTACAGACAAAGTCACAGAACCAAGGCCCGTTGTTCCAAGAACTATCACATTCTCTAATCCATTTGGAGCAATGATGCCGTTACCACCAGCTGATATAGCATTTGTTATGGTCAAGACCCTACCATGCACTGATTCTGAAAGAGCAGGAAGACTTAACGTTGCGGCTGCGGTAAATCTCACATACCTTGCAGCTCCAGAGACGCCTGTGCTTGTAGACACAAGCTGGATATCACTGGCATATACTTCTCCCTTGTATGAGAAGGAGCCGCTGACAGTGGTTTTTCCACCCTGGCTTGTTCCAAGGTTAATTATTGTATTTGACCCTGCGGCATTTGACGTTCCAATGTTTATAGTCTTGTTGTTTCCATTGGAAGATACTCCAGTTCCAAGATTGTAAGTTGAAGCCCCTGTGGAAGATCCACCAATGGTGATAGTCTGTGCTGAAGAAACGTTACCAATGTTAAGAGTCGTCACATTTGTGCCGAAGAGACTGAAATTTGCTGATGTTGAGGTGATATCTGTGCCATTGACTGCAACAGCTCCACCAACAGCAAGAGAGTTAGTTGTCTTGTTGAATGTCAGGCCGCTGTCACCGCCAAAAGTAGATCCTCCGTCGTTGAACTGGACTTGAGTATCTGAACCTCCTGGAGTTCCACCTCCTGATGCTCCAATTGTCCACTGGCCTGTAGAATTGTTGAAGCTCACAGTGGCATTTCCACTCTGGGCTAGGAATGCCGTAGATCCGTCCACGGTTGATAATGAACCAGTGATGTTCCTAGACAAGAATGATCCAGTGACAACCGTTATATCAGAAGCATCATTTCCAAACTTAGAGGATCCTGAAACTACGAGATTTGATCCCACGGTAACATTGCTGCCCGTAAGCTGCAATGCTATTGTTCCAGTGCTCGACTTAATCTGATTTCCTGTGACTTGGAGATCTCCGGCGACTGTTGCACTGACGCCGCTTAAAGATATTGCAGTTCCTGTGCTGGACTGGATATCGTTTCCAGTGACCTTGATATCACCAGCAAACGTAGTGAGAGTGTTCGAAGTGAGTGTAATGTTTGTTGAGCCGTTGGATGCTAGGATGTTGTTACCGTCTAACTCTAGGTCGCCTGCGACAGTGACTTTACCGTTCGCTCCAAGAGAAAGATTTAAGTTTCCAGAAGAAGCCGAAAGATCTGTTGCAACAACTCTATAGAAAGATCCAGTCACGCCAGAAAGAGTGTCAGTTGTCTTGTTGAATGTCAGGCCGCTGTCACCGCCAAAAGTAGATCCTCCGTCGTTGAACTGGACTTGAGTATCTGAACCTCCTGGAGTTCCGCCGCCAGTCGAACTTATAGTCCACTGTCCAGTAGCGTTGCTAAAAGCTACCGTGGTGTTACTTCCCTGGGTTATGAATGGCGTTACGCCATCGACAGTGTGTATAGAGCCAGTGATGTGTCTAGACTTCAGAGATCCAGTAATTTGGACTCGATCTGAAGAGCTATCTCCCAGATAAGAAGATCCAGAAATTACTAGATCTGTTTCATCAACTCTATCGACTCCTCCGAGAAGGAGTGAATAGGAGCCATCTGTACCAGTATATTGGTAGAGATTTCCTTGCGTCAGGTTAAGTCTATTTACAGCCATTCTTCTACACTCGCTTCAGATAACTATCACAAGCCGCAGTAGCAGATTTCTGCTCAAAATGAACATGCGCTTTTGATAGCTTATAGTTCTCTTAGGCGGAGAACATGAAAGAAATTATAGTCCAGAACACAACTTGCTTTGAGGAACACAAGAAGAGATCCTTGGCTTGCGAGAAGTCAAGCTGCAGGAACTGGATGAACTGCGGAAAGCACCTGAACTGTGCAATTGTCGCGTCCGACTCAGGACCCTGGATCTTACAGGACATTGGCGACATCTTTGGAGTAACCAGGATGAGGATCTGTCAGATCGAGAAGGACATCATTGGAAAGCTTGCAAAGACTGAAGTCGGGAAATGAAAATCGCCGGCACATGGCCGGCGACATCATGGAGACGCAGAAGATTATTCCTCTGTCTTCCTGTCCTTCTCGGTCTCAAGGCTCTCCTTGACGAGAGCGGCAACCTCATTCTTCAGGAGCCTGAGTCCCTTTCGTGCGCGGATGCCAGCGCTGGCATTCCCATTCTCTTGCTTTACAATGTCCAGGTCGAGGCTGTTCACCAGTACCTTGATCTCTTCCCACTTGCTCTTCAGATTTGCCATGTTTCCCTCTTTAAGTTATGATTGGACTGGAGTCATGCGCCTCGCCCAGACCATCGAGCAGGGGCTTCACGACTTCCACGACGCCGTCCAGCGCCTCTCTATCCTCCAGCTCAAGGGCTAGAAGGTAGATGATTTTTGTAATCTGATACTGTGACACTCCAAACTTGAGGATCTCCTGTGCGATCTCGCGGGCCTTGATTGAGTCTTGTACCCGCTTCTCACCAGAGATCGTACCATACAGCTTCGTCACATATCCTCCGTATTGAACGGCTCGATTCTAAAATTACTCGGACCGTCGATGCGTAAAATCTTTCCAGATACTCCCGCTTCAAGCTCCTCCTTGACTAGGGTCGTCCAGTATCCCCACTTCTGATTGTGGAATGCAAACTGCACGTACTGCCATGTTGCTAAGTCACAAGAGTATGATTCCAGGATATTCGTCAACGAAGTAGGCAGCGTGAGCTTGATGTCCTTCTCAGAGAGCAGAGACCTGAGCTCGTCCTTTCCAACCAGAAGCTCAGACTTACAGATGTCAGTCACCTTGTGGACTGCACCACAGTTGTTGCACTGAGCGTACGAAGGCTGAACCTTGTCATCGTCTCCGATCACGCTGAAGACTACAAATTTGTGAAACACCTGGTTTGGCTTGCCCTTCAGCTGGGGCAAGATACACATGCACTCGATCAGGTGCTTCGTTCCATCCATGTCAGGAGTACATCTTCACAATCTGGTCGAGCGCAGCACCTCGGCACTTCTCGTTAGAAGCCCTAACAAGCTCAGAAAGCTTGTTGAGCGCGTTGTCATCGAGGTTAAGCTGCTGGCGGTTCTGTAGGATGAGAGACACGGTCTCATTAGCATTGAGGTCGAAGATTCCATTGATTAGAGAGCCGACCTGCGACTGCTTTGGTCCAGTCGGTGCGAAAGTTTTAGACATTTTCTGTTTACTCCTGAAGAAGTGTATCGTGCTAAGCAGCGTTAGTAAATGCATTTTTGGTCTTTTTGTCCGCGAGACAGCTAGCGGCCCATGACTCCGGCTTGATGACAGGCCTGAAGCCCATTCCAAGAACATATGACTGCAAGTTCTTCTGGCAAACTGAAGAGCCGGCAGATGGATCGCTGCTACAATCAAGGTGCACTGCGATGTTTAGGTCACCATACATGTCTCGGAGGATCTGGGCAATCTCAAGAGAGTGAGAAGTCTCGAGCTCAAGCCTCTTTCTGAGGCTGGGAACCTCGCTCTTTGAGATCTTCTCTCTTGACCAGAAGTACTTGCCACCGCGTCCAGGGTGATAGAGCGCAATCACCGTCACAAACGAGATCTGCTTTCCCTTCGGGTCTGAGTCAGTGCCAACATGGAGCTCAGCGCCACTGTCGATCTCTTCCAGGACCTGTGACAGGATATCATAGAAGTCATACTCGACCTGCGCTCCGGAGAACCAGTGCCTATCCTTGATTTGTCTTTCTGGTATCATCTGCAATCACTGCTCCTATCGATTTCATCGTTTCTGCGAGCCTGCTGCCAATCTTCATTCCATTGATAAGAGAGCCAGCAGGCAGGTCACCAATCTTAGGTAGCATTTCAGAAACAAATTCGGAGTCGTCAATGTCCTTACTCGATATTCTACCAGTCAGGCAGAACCCGTTTACTATTCCAAGAGCTGCGCGGATCCTGTCTTCAAGAAGACCAGCTAGCTCGCCAACACATCTCCCGAGGCATATCTCGACAATTGCGGGATTTAAACTTGCCGCGCGTTCTTCGAACAGCTTTCTCTTGTCTTCCACCTGCTCCTGTGCAGCTTGCTCAAGAAGCCACCGTGCGTGGAGCCAGACGCTTTTTGACCGCTCAGGATTCTCTATCGTACATTCGTTTTTATTCGAAGAAATCCTTCGGACAGATGGAATGGAATCAAGCTTCAGGCTTGATACAAGCTCTCCCTTCAGCGGAGAGATAGGATCGTGTCCCACACAGACGCCGAGGTCTCTCAGCATGTTTATTGCGTCGATGCTCACGGGAATACGGTGCGGGATGACCCTCAGAGACCCTCTGAGGTAGTTTACCGCAAGAGTGTGTATTACCTCTGGTTCGTATCCCCGGGCAAACAGACACAACCTGCGCTTGGATGCAGAGTAGTGCTCGAGTAGGTGATGGATCTCGGAAACTGCAGTGATGACTCCATCAATCAGCGCAACATCGCAGTCCAGAAAGTCAAATTCTGAGATGCTAGTTCCCCGGCAGAAAGAATGTTCGATACCAGACTTGAAGCGATAACCCTCATGCACTTTGAGCTTTATATCATGCTCATCTGATCGACTGACCCTGATGGTACCAGAACCGCCTGCAGCGCTCAGCGCAGCCCTTACGACAGTGGTTGTTATCTCGCAGGTCGAAACCTTTGACACAGCTCGATTCAGCTCATCGATATCCATGAATTGAGATCGCCCGCTGTACTTCTCTAGATCGATGCTCTTGTTCATGTAAGCGGCAATAAAACCGCACAAAGCAAAGTAGCTTGAGCCGGGAACTCTTTTCTCTGCTGAGACTATCGCCTCGACAAGAGCCGATCTGCACGACCTAGCCGAATCTGATTTTGCAGAAATCTCATACACCATCCGCAAAGAGTCGAGGTACTGGAGGCTCTCAGCTTTCTTGCCAAAAGTGACTGACAGCTTTCCATTGCGTAGTTTACGGACAGCAGAGTCAAGCTCTTCCACCCACTGGAGGATCTCATCATGCTGCTTACCGCCTGCGACGGGCATCGTAGACATCAATTTACACTGTCGCCATTGCTACGAACAAATTTCCTGAGGCTCTGGAAATTGTCGCTGTCGTTGATCTTGCTTGCTAGCGTATCGACAAACTTCTGCATATTATCGCTCTGCGTCTTCTTCTCGTGCATCTTTGTCGCCATATTGAAGAAGGCGCCAAAACAGCCGAGTGCAACAAACACCCAACCAGGGATAGGCATGGCAGAGGATAGCAGGAAGATTCCACCCGCAATAAGGACTTCAGATGCTCCAAACGTGATGTTCATGGCACTCCTCTATTAGTCTATAACTCTGGCGCGGGTGTTGTATAGAAACAAAATGGCCCGCGCTAGCGGGCCATTGAGGTCTAAAGCTAAATGACTTAGCTATCGCGCCATAGATTGTTGCTGGCGAATGTCAGCACCTCTTCGGCAGACTCAGGAGTGTATCCGTACTCATCGACCATGGTGGTGATCATGTTAGAGTACTTCTTCTGTTGGTCGTCGTCTCTGGTCTTGGATTTCGTGACGATCCGCGCCATGTCCTTCACAGATGCGATGAGGTATCCCTCGATTGCCTCCTTGAGAGGCTCATACGAAGTGTAGCTCACCTTCTCGTTCCTACGCATCTTCGCAAACATGTAGGCCGTGACGTCAGACCTGAAACCATCACGGGAGGAGGCGACAATTCCAATCTGCTCCTCGATCGCACGCATGAACTTCTCGTCTGGCTCACGCTCCTCTCTGGTGACGCGGTCCTTGATCTTCTGGCGCGTGGTGTACGACTCTGCGTTATCGAGATAGTTGTCGAACAGAGACTGTGCCTGCTCCTCGTAGGCGGTAACGAAAGCCTTTGCAATCTCGGTCTCGAGTATCTTCAGGTACTCCTCGCGGACGACCTTCTGGATGAGCTCGAGGCACTTGGTGCGGAACTCCTCATCGATCACCTGCTCCTGGACCTGCTTTGTGATCGCAGTCATGACAGAGATTGGCGTGATGAAGCTCTTTTCCGAATCAGAGAGCGCGTTGTCGATCGCCTTCATGATGAAACGGGTAGAGATTCCGTTCATCCCCTCGTCTCTGGCTTCCTCACGCAGATCCTTGATGTCGATCTTCTTCACCCTGCCCTTCTCGATGACCTCCTCACCGTTGTAGATCTTCATCTTGGTCATCGCATCGCACTTCTGAGTCGGCTTGAGCCGGCTCATCACTGAGAACATCGATGCGACCTTGATTGTGTGCGGGGCAATGTGGGCCTTGAAGTCAGACTTCTTGAGGATCTTCTCGTAGATCTTCATCTCCTGGGAGAGCTCAAGGACGTAAGGGACATTGATCTTGACGATTCGGTCGAGGATTGCCTCGTTGGTGTGCTGGGTGCGGAACCGGTTCCACTCTGCCTCGTTACAGTGTGCGAGGATGACGCCGTCGAAGTAGATCATGTCGTGCTTGCCAGGAGACGGGACCCTCTTCTCCTGGGTTGCGGTGATGATGGTGTGCAGGAACTCGATCTCGTTCTTGAACACTTCCACGAGCTCAACGATGCCTCGGTTTCCGACATTGAAGGCGCCATTCAGGGACAGGATCCTGGGATCGTCTTCTGAGTACTTGTCAAGCTTTGAGATGTCCTCAGAGCCAATCAGGACTGATACGTCCTGCGAGTTTGCGTCCATCGGAGGAACCACCGCAACGCCTCGCCGAGCGCGCTGGGAGAATGTCGACTGGACAACCTCGAACTTCTCGTACTCTCCCTTGTACTTCTCGAGCAGGACATGTCGCGCGACAGGACTGATGTCACCCTCGATCTTTGCCTCGAGGAGCTTCTCAAACTCGGGACGGAGCGACCTGGGAATGAGCTGGAGCGGCTCGCCGCGCTGGGGATCGTCCTTCAGGTGGTAGAACGGCTCGGCATGCTCGATCGCCTTCTTGATGTGCTCGGCAAGGGCTGACTTGCCTGAGCCAACTGGACCCATGAGCAACAGCACCTGGCGGCTCTCTTCTCCCTTGAGCGCCGCAGACTTCAGGAATCGCATGATCTTTGCAATCACACGCTCGTGACCAAAGAATTCCTCCTTGAAGTAATCATAGATCTTGATGTTGTCGCCATCGAAGATCTTTCGCTTCCGCGGGTCTTCGTCTGGAAGGACCGAGAAGCCAAATCCCTCGACAGTGTCGTTGAGACGCTTGTGAGCGTGCTTCACAACACCGGGATTCTCACGGACCACATCGAGGTACTCCAGGAACGTACCCTCGAACTTGGTGTCCGGCTTGTTATCTCTCTGGCTCTTGATGAGATCGAGAAACTGACTCTTATTCTTTGACATTGACACCTCTCAGATTTCGAAGGGTTCGCCTTCCAAAGTTGTTAGGAGCTTCACTTCGCTCTTCCAAATTGCTGACACATGATCGATAACCTTTTCTGCGTAGCCGATTTCGAGGTCCCTTCCATCGTGCTCGTGGTGCAGCACTAAGACGTTGCCCTTGTCGACAGATTCAACATAGATCGTTGGAATCGTATTCGCGCCGACCTGCCTGATTAGGTCCTCTTTGACCTCTTTCCATCCCTGCTCGTCAGAGACATCCTCAACCACGTAGTTGTCCTTCTTGCGTCCATATGAGAACAGGTTGAGGTCTTCACACATCTGCTGAGTCAGGTAATTCCTGATGAAGGACTCATCGTTGCAGGCTTCCCTAGCGAGAAAGCACTCTTCGATTCCAAACCGCTTCTCGATATCGTGGAACATGTGGAACCCGAGATGATACGGATTGATCGAGCCGATGGCGGGCCTTATCACCTGGTTGTGGGACTTGATGAATGGAAGATGGAGCTCTGCAGGAAGCTCTAGGTCGTGGAGGATTCGGTAGTGCCAGAAGCTGGCCCAACCCTCGTTCATAATCTTGGTGCGGATCTGGGGCATGAAATACTGGGACTCGGTCCTCACGATGTCGACGATATCTCGTTCCCAGTCCTCAAGGACAGCGTGTTCGCACAGGAAACCGAGAACATCGTACTCCTTCTCAAGCGGAACCTTGTCCAGATTCATTGCAGCAACATTCCCACCCCGCTCCTTCTGTTCCTTGAACTTCTGGATTATTTCCTTCTTCTTGACGGAGTGCGGAATGTACTCTTTGGGAAAGCGGTAGGTCTGAAACTGAATCGAGTGAGCCGCGTCAAGCAGCTCCTCGACCTTGATGATTCCTATGCTTGGGTCCTCGATGTATCCCTGAATCCTCTTCCGTGCGTTCCTGAACCGGTGCACGATGATGTCCGGCTGGGTGTTCGAAAACATTCGATTGTTCTTGAAGAAGTCACTGTGCCCGACGCAGTGCGCCATGATGAGCACCTGGAGGTACAGTGGATTCTCTCGCATCAGGTAGGCGATGCTCGGGTTTGAGTTGATGATGAGCTCGTAAGGAAGGCCCTCTGCACCGAGGTTGTACATCTGGTGCGTGCGCTCGAAGGACTTGCCGAAGGACCAGTGCGGGTAGTGGCTCGGCATGCCGTGGTAAGACATGTGCCCCATCATCTCGTAGTAGTCGCAGGTCTCATAGACTATCGGGAACCAATCGAGCTTGTGGCCCTCAGCAATCTCAATGATCCGCCTGTCGTAATCTTCCAGCTCCTTGAAGGTCCAATCAGACATTACAGTTTTCCTCCAAAGAATGACTTGAATGCGGGCCAGATGTCCTTGGGTGCGGCGATATTTGCAATCTTGAAGTTTGTATCCTTGAGCGGCTGGAGAAGGTTGCCGAGCATCGTGTCATTCTGCTGCCACTTCATCTTCTCTTTCTCTGGCTCTATCTCGCAGTAGCCATAAAGCTGGCACAGCGGCTTAAGCACCCTGAGCCGCTCTAGAAGCTTCGAGTTATCATTCGAGAAGTTGTCTCCATCGCTACACTGGAACACGTAGATGTTCCAGGCCGACTGGTGATACCTCTTCTCGATGATCTGGCTCACCATGTCTATCGCGGGAGATACCATAGTGCCACCAGATGACCCACGCTTGAAGAACTGGTCCTCATTTACCTCATATGCCGCAGTGTCGTGGGCAATGAACACGATCTTCGTGTTCTCGTACCTTGAGCGCACAAAGTGATATAGCAAGAAGAAGAAGCTTCTTGCTAGGTACTTCTTATCGTCTGTCATCGATCCAGAGACGTCCATGATGAAGAAGATCACCGCATTCGAGGAAGGCTGCGAGACCTGCTTGATGTGCTTGTAGCGCAGGTCGTCATCATTGAAGGAGAAGCCGTCCTCGGAATCTGGGTCATAAGACCCTGTCGACTTTGCGACATTTCGGCGCCGGAGCATGCGCTTCACGGTCTCCTTCTTGTCCAGTCGGGGCCTGATTCCCTCGTTCCTGTGACCGTGGCGCTTCATCTTCTCAGTGATGACCTGCCTGAGAGACTTCTTCTCAAGCTCAGGAAGCTCAAGGCTGTCAAAGAGGTAGTGGGCTAGCTCCTCGAGAGTAATCTCTACCTCGTAGACTTCCTCACCTGCCTCGTCGCCGCCCTTGCCCTGCTTTCCCTTCTGGGGCTTTCCAGCGCTCCCGACGGTCTGGCCTCGAGAGACGTCCTTTCCAGGAGCAGATCCGACCTGACGATTTCCATTATCGCCATAGACGAACCTGTACTCCTTGATTCCCTTGACGGGGATCTTGATCTTCTTCTTGCCGTCCTGACCGATGATCGATTCATCAGCGACAATATCGTGGATTCCTTCCTTGATTGCCCTGTCTATCTTCTCTTTGTGGCGTCGGCGATCTGAGGCCGACCTATCGGCTGAGGTCTTGTGCTCTTTGAAAACAGACATACTAATATGTATCCACCAAGAAGCTAGTATAAACTCTCGGTGCTCTTCAGAATGTCTCTAGCCCAAATAACTGCCGGCTGTAGATAGGGATGGAACTTATCGTGGTCTGTCTCGAGGTCTAGCCACTTCAGGCCGTGGTGCTCCACGATTCCAGTCTTCAGGTTCTTCTTTATCTTGGGGTCCTTGTTGGTGACCGCAATGTAGAGTGTCAGGTGCCGGAGCTTCAGATTAAGCTCTTGCCACGGCATCTCTGATTCTTCAACAGCGATGTCGCACTCTTCAAAGCACTCTCGCTTTGCGGCTTCGAGAATCGGTTCATCGATTCGATCGACTCCGCCCTTTGGTAGGTCGTAGGTGCTGTAGAATCTCAGGCCAAGAACCTTCCATCCCTCGTCAAACTTTCGAAGGACAACAAATCCAGCACCGGGGCGGCGGGGCTTTTCCTTCTTACTTGCGGGTGTAGTCATCTTCGAGCCTCACAACATCTTCAATTTCAGGAGTTGAGACTTCAATGAGCTGCACATCACCATCGTAGGCGCAGAATCGATGCACCGTTCCTGGAGTGACGTGAAAAATGCTGCCAACAGAATACTTTGCGGAATGGGAGCCAGCATCGCCAGGAACACCACACTCGATTGTGGCGACCCCAGACATGACCCTGATCGTCTCTTCCTTGCGCTCATGGTACTGGCGGCTGAGGCGATGGCCTGACCTGATGAACAGGATCTTGCCGAGGTACTTTGGAGTCTCGGCCCAGATCTCTTCGTGGCCCCATGGCTTCTCTACAATCCTCATGACTTCACCTTTGCGACTAGCTCTGACGATGACTGGATCTTTCCACCACCGACTCCGAATATAACATAGCAGCCGATCTTTTCACACAGGTCAAACTCTGGAACATTGCCAGAAGAGTCCCTGTCGCCGCCCTTGGTGAAGTAGTTGGGGCGGAGCTTCTCAATGGCTCCGACAACTGTCTGAGAGCCGTCATCCCATGGAACTACATAGTCGACACCTTTCACGCCATTGATTATCTCCATGCGCTCTTCTAGAGGCATGAACGCATAGCCCTTCTTCCTGTGAAGAAAACCGTCGCTGTTCACAATTGCAACCGTGATTCCATCCTCAGGAGATGCAAGGCTTGCGGTCTCAAGAAGACACCGGAGGTGACCCACATGCATGGGATCAAACCCGCCGCTAGTAGCCCAAACTTTTTGATTTGGGTGGTATTCGTCCAATACGCTGCGTAGGTGCTCAACGCTCTTACAGATCATTTTACGATGCTCTCCCGGAAGTCGACTGGAAAGTACTTCTCGTTCTTTGAGTAGAACCTATCCCAGTCTTCATCGAGAATATAGGTCACTGCGTGGTCAGTCTCACTTCTAACTGAGCGACCTACTGACTGGACGATCGTCTTTGCGGTCTGGAGCGGGTACCACCAGGGCCAGCGGTGCATGCGCTTCTTCACGATCTTGTCGCCGAGATAAGGGTACGGGACCTTGCATAGCACCTGGAACCGGCTCGAGTCGTCCTTGAGGTCAACGCCCTCGGTCATCGACGGAGACAGGAGCACGGTTGGCTGTGCGCCGGCAATGTGCTTTGAGAGGGTCTCATCGCGGTCTGTGCTAGAGTGCGTCAGGAGCCTTGCTGACTTCACGTTCTTCATCAAGTAGTTCGCAATCTTGTACGAGTGGCAGTGGATGATGCCCTTCTCGTTCGGGTGGTTCCGCAAGATCTCAGTCACTGCGTTTGCAAGCCGCGGAAGAGTCATGTCGATCTTTCCAGCCGACATGCTGCCGACTGGGCTCACCAGGATTGGCTTGTTCTCGACAGGAAACGGAGATGGAATCGAGATGAAGGAGCAGTCTTCAGGCTTGATGCCGAGCAGGCCACAGAAGCCCTCCTTGTCAAGGATAGTTGCTGACATCAAGATGACCTTGTTACCGTGCCGGAACAGGAACTCATCAGCGTAGTGTGAGACATCCACCGGCTTGAACTCAAGCTTGCGGCCAGCCTGGCCCTCTGCAGGGATGAGGTTGAAGATCCAGTTCTCGTCGTCATAGATCTTCAGGAACCGGTGCACCTTGCAGATGTGTTTGTCGAGGAGCTCGAACCGCTTTGCGACGGTGGTGAACTCCTTGAGCTTGTCCTTGAGCCCTACGTACTTCTCGAGCATCTGCTCCATGTGTTTGACATGGGATGCGAGCTTTGGCTCGTACTGCTCACGGACCCAGGTGATCGCCTGGTGCTGCGTCTTGATCTCGGGCATCTCGATCTTTAGGGCAGTGGAAGCAAAACGCTCGCTGATGTCGATCTCGATGAACTTACTGAGCTCCATGTCGGCATTGTGCGCCTCATCGACAACCAACACCCGGCGGGGCTGGAGGCGACCAGCATATACCGTCTCAGCGAGGAAGTAACTGAAGTTTGTCACGCCCTCCTCGCCAGAGATGAATGCCTGCTTTGCCTGGCGGTAGACGCAGTGGTGGGCACAGTTCTTGAAGAACGCTGAGGACTTGTCGGCAACCTTGAGGGCCCGGAGCGAGTCAGCGCAGGTGTTGGCCTTGTGGTAGGTGCACTGGAAGTTTGCAGAAGACTTCAGGGATAGCATCGTCCCCTTGGGAGATCCAAAGTCGCGCAGGTACTGGTCCTGCAGGATCTTCTGGGTCGTGATGAAGTAGCCACCGGGCTTGAACTCAGCAGGAGCACAGTGGGCAGACACCGTCCTCGAAAGTGCAAGTCCAATTGCCGACTTGCCGACGCCAGTCCCAGCCTCGATCACGACAAACTTCTTGTCCTCTTCAAAGAATGCCTTGAGCGCAAACTCGATCGCATCCTTCTGGGCATCACGGATTTGCGAGAACGGAAAATTGATCTCGTATTCAGGAATCACTTGTTGCACTCCAATACCGGATTATATCACGGGTAAAGTGCTTTTCAACGCTCTTTGGACATATTCCTGCGGTGCATCTTCTCAAACTCAGTGCGCACCCACATCTTCGCCTGATCTTCATCGTTGAAGACTCGAGAGAAGCTCTGCTTCTCACCGCTTGCGAGGTCCTTGATGCTGGCGTAGGTCTTGCCAGCCTCATCGGTGGAGATATCGTACTCCATGCCATCATAGTCTTCCCACGTGTATGGGTCCTTGTTCACGGAGTGCCTGTTTCTACCAAGACCCTGAGCGACCGTCGACATTGATGTGCCGAATCCGGTCTCAAACAACAGATCAACAAGCTTATATTTTGTCATACTCTAACTATGTGGCAAAAACACGGTGGCCCACTGGAACTTACTGAACCAGCGGGCCACGCATTTAGTCAGATCGACTACTCTACGGAGATGATCCGCTTCTTTGACTTCGTCATGGGAACCTCAATATAGAGGAGACCGGCGTCATAGCGGGCCGAGATTCCCTCCTGAGTGACATTGTCACCGAGAGTCCAGGAACGGGTGTAGATGGTCTTGGTCTTGCCGTTCTCACGGGTGCCGGAGACGGTGAGGTAGTCGTTCTCGAGGCTCACCTCGATGTCGTTTCGACTGAGACCCGGCATCTCCACGGTGATGGAATAGCCCTTGTCGGTCTCGTCAATGTTGGCACGCGGCTGGGTGGAACCGTAATTGCGCTCGCCGCGACCGACAAAGTCCTCGAGGAAGACGTCGAAGGTGGTGCTGTGATTGCGATTCATGAGATTGAACATGCTGCTTTCTCCTTTGGAATGCGGCCAGATTGGCCGTGAGCAGAATGTAAGCACAGAAACCAAATTGAACACTTCTCTGCAAAATTATTTTTGCGCTTCGATGACCAAGTGCTGTAGCAGTTTCTCTATCTGCGAGATGGCATGCTGAGACTGCGGCTCAGTATACAGGTACTTGGCCTGCGTCAGAAATAGCATAAGCTTCCGAACAACATAGGCCTTCTGCTGGTTCATCATCACCTCCGGATATAACTAGCCCTCGCTGAGTTTCCTGTTCACATATCCGTCATCGAACCATAGAATTCCAGAGTCCGGAGAGTAACGGATCAAAATTTCTTCTCCGCAGCTGATCGCCCTCTTGGTGTAGACCTGGATCGAGTATGTGTCTTTTCCAGTGCTCTCATACTTCCAGAACGCGTTTGGCTCGTGGTTGTGGTTGTAAATGCTTGACCATCCGAGGCCGACAAGAACAACGCCGTCTCTATGTGTGAAGACGTAGTCGTGCAGGATGTGCCTGGACTCATTCTGGTACAAGTAGTCTCGGAGTATTCCCCTTCCGAATGCGATTGTTGGAGATACTTCTACACAGTGGTGCTCTGGCAGATCTTTTGTTGCAAAAACACCAAGGCCGTGGATTGGCGACTGCCTAATCTCCACGTCCCTGATGAAGTATGATCCAGACTTCTGCTTTTCCTTGAACACATATCAAGGGTAAAAGATTCAGCGGCGGCGTAAACGCCGTGACTCTGTCTTTATTCTCTCAACTGGCATTACGAGATTCTCGCCGCCTGACCAAGAGTCTTCTTCGGCCTCGACCTCGCTTGGATGGTCTACCTCTATCGGCGTGGCATCTTTGGCATGTGTTTGATCTAGCGCCTCACGTATGATTCTTCTGAGCTGGCGAATTGTGATTCTCATGGCTAGTCATCGTCCTCTTCTGGCATCTCAGGGTCTCCGTATCCCTCGGTGTCTCCGTCATCGTCATCGTCATCATCTTCCTCGGGCATTTCGGGATCACCGTATCCATCGGTATCTTCCTCTTCCTCTTCCTCGTACTCTTCGCCGTAGCCAGAGTCTTCGTCATCATAGTCCATGGACTCTCCAGAGTCTTCCATGTCCATGCCCATACCACCGAGCATTGATGATAGGGCGCCCTCTATGTCTTCTGAGTCCATGCCTTCCATGGAGTCTTCATCTCCATAGTCGTACTCAGAGGAGTATTCAGGATCTTCCTGCACGCGATCGATCTCACCGTGCAAGTAGTCTGACAGGCTTGTCATGTACGAGTCTGCGACCGCCATCTTACTGAGAACCCAAGCGGGAAGATCATCGTCATCCCTCAGTGAGGAGTGGAGCTTAGATGCCCGGGCGGCAATGTTCTTTAGCTGAGTGCGGGCCATATCGGCGTCACTGGAATATCCAGGAGCGTGGTCGAAATCCCTGCCCTGGTGACCCTCAGCTTGTTCTCTGAGTGCCTTTCTGACAAATCTGCGGAGCGTGCTTACTCTTACTCTCATGCTAGCCTCTGTCTTAAGTATTACGCCAGCGTGAGAAGTTACGGCTTGGGCACGCGTCGAAGCTTGCCCTCGTCCCACCAGGAGCACAGGTCGATATCAGTGCAGACCACAAGGGCAATTCCTCGCCGTGGTTGCTTGACGACCTCAGCGTGCTGCCTTCCCGAGCTGTCGCGCCAAGACTGCATATGGGAGCCTCCGAGCTGGTCTGGCTTATAGTCAAGCACGGTGGCAAAGATCCACTGCGTGGGCTTGTTCCAGCCATCGGGATTGTACTCGATCTGTACTAGGTCGCCCTTCTCTAACATTCTCACCCTGCCTTATCTAATTCTTCCAGCAGACTTCAGCGCAGTAGAGCTTGTTATTCTTGGAGAGGAGCATCGGTGCACCGCAGCGACCACATGCCTGACCCTGGCGGCACCGGCTCCATGTCTCCCTAGCTCGCTGGATCATTCGGTCCTTGATTGCCTCGATCTCGCCAGTGCGGTTCACTCGAGTGTTGGAGATGAGACCGTGCTTGCCCTTGGAGTTCTCATACAGCCCGATGACGCGGATTGCGTCTGCACCGGACTCGCGGACCTCTGCACCCTGGATCGAGGTGTAGACCTGAATGAAGAAGGGCGTGCTCTCCACACCGCGGGACCAGACTTCCTCCTCACCCGAGTGGCGAGGCGGGAGCTTCGTGAAGCCTGCGTCGTGGAGTGCGACCTGGAGGGTCGTTGCGAGGAACTTACGCTGCCAGTCGTGGTGGGGATCGTAGCTCATCGTTTTTCCTCTCCGTAGATCGAATATAATACATTGCTCCTTCAGTGGGAACAACTTTACCGCCCCCTGAAGCACTTTTATGTTTTGACTGATACTTACAAAGGTCGCGGAGCACTTGGAATATGAGAATGTCACCGGCATTGAGAGAGCAGAGAGTTGACCAGCTGGCGCATCTTATCAGAGAGGGCGCAGATTACCGCTGGGAAAACGAGACTGAGCGCCATATCTGGACCCAGGTGGCCCAAGAGTTTCTCAACGAGCACCTCGACGGCAGGAAGTCACTGGTCTCCGAAGCATGTTTCAGAGCGCATGTGAACAAGAATGACGTGCTCCTTGCTGAGTCTGCTGCCCGCCTAAACGAGGGTTTCTTCAGTGGCTTAAAGGACATGCTTGGCGGTGGGCTCGCAAAGACTTTCGGTAAAGCATTTGGTGGTGTGAAGTCGAGAAACTGGTGGATCTTCGGCGGTGGTGGAGACAAGGAGACTGCAAAGTATCGTCAGGCCTACGTAGATGCCACTGAAGAGAACCAGCAAGTATTTGCAAAGCTGGGCCAGACTACTCTGAAGACCATGGTCGACCAGATCAAGGGCGTGATTGAAGACTGGCCCAACGGCGGCAGTGTCAAGGAATTCACAGATGCGATGGCCAAGTTCGACCAGTTCTACCAGTCAGTCAGGACTGCCGCCGGCGCAGACACAACTGATGGAACTCCACCACCGCAAGGCGTTGCACCAAAGCTCAGCGTCGAAGACGCTAATGCGATCATCAAGAAGCTCCGCCAGGCGATGCAGTTCTTCGACAGGGAACTCAAGGACAGGTACACTTACAATCTCGAGAGCCGCACCCGTAGGGTTCCAACGCTGGTTGAGGCCCTGCTTCTTGAAGCGGGCGAGGATGATGACATAGGCGCAGAGGGCAGAAAGACCTCAGGAATGAAGGGTCTTGAGAGCAACCTTGCGCCAGGGATATTAGCCGCCCTTGGGCTTGGAGGAATTGCAGCTGGACTTCTTGCACAGTCTGACTGGTTCATCAAGCTCACCTCGGTAATGAAAGAATCGCCGCCAACGGAAATTGTCCAGAACACCACAAAGTTTGTGGAAGAAACTCTAGGAACAGTGAAAGACGGCCAGGGCTGGATGTGGAGCATGAACAATCTCACGCCCGGAGGACCAAACATCACAGGCGCATCTCCGATGTCAGACGTCGTCAAGAAGATTGCCATGGCTGGCGGTGGAGATTTTTCCAAGGGCGTCCAGGCATACACCAGCGGTGATCCTCCGTTCCTGATGGGTGGGGAAAAGACCGCTGAGATGCTCATGAAGCTCAAGGACAATCCAAACGCTTATGGAAAAACGATGATGGACCTTCTTGGGCACACCGGAACAGGCACTGGCAAGAAGATCGGAGATCTTGTCTGGGTCAAGTCAGGCGCCCAACTAAAGGGACTGGTGATGAAGCCTGTTCAAGAGGTCATTAAGTCTGCGGGATCTAAGGTGCTGACTCAAACAGCGCTTGGTGCCAAGATCACGGCTCTCGGTCCGTGGGGAGTCGGCATTGGAGCTGGACTGATTGCCGCCGCTGCTTCAATCAAGGCACTAAGAGACTACGGAGCAAAGAACAGCAGGACCACCTACTTCCAGGCGGCTGTCGATCTGTTCAAAGACATCAAGCCCGACGAGGTGAAGACTGAGACGGTGCCGGAACAGCCGCCATTTGTGCCAGAGCCCATACAGCCAGGAAAAGTTCTGGTCACGCTTGACAATAAGAGCACAAAGGTCGTCGCGCCTGGCGATGTCGTCGCGTCAAAGGGGTTCGATATCCCCAAGGCTTACACCTTAGAAGAGATACCGCTCAACGATAAGGACAAGACAAAGGAAGAGGTCATTGACTACCTTGAATCTCCACAGGGAAAGGGTTCAGTCCAGCTAGCCGATGGCAAGTCCGCTAAGGACTTGGAAGGTCTGGAGTTTGAGGTTACAGACAAGCGCAAGAAGTCTAGCGGAAGCTCGACAGACCCCGGCAAGGGGGCAGTATCAGTTGTTTCGATCAAGGACTGGAAGGTTCCAAGACTAACAACTTACCTTTTTGAGTCCACCGATGAGTCTGCAGACGTAAGAGTCGCTGGCGCAGAAGCTAAGAAGAGTAAGACCTACAAGGAGCTCAAGAAGAAGTTCAAGAATGATCCGAAGAACTTGCCGCTCCCACTGGGCGTCTCCACGAGAGAAGATGACGTAATAAAAGACACCATGAAGCTCACTGACGACGACTTCGATCTCAGGGCTACGTCAAAGGACGGCGATGTCCAGCAGGGGCTCAATGCTCTTCGCAAGAAGGCAAAGAGTGGTAACGTCATCCTCACTTTCAGCAACAAGGCGCACGAAAAGCTAGCAACACAGTTCCAGATGTCAGAAGATGACATAAAGAAGCTTTTGGCAATATACTCCAAGAAGCCCGAGTCTGCACCAAAAATAGAAGCCTACAAGTCCATCTTGAGCAAGATTAAGGACGACGCGAAGAAGAAGGAGCTGAGGCAGTTCATAATCGACATGGGTATGGCGGTATCTAAGCCGAAAAAGAATGAAGCGCTCTATGCGGGCTCTGAGAGCCTCATCATCGAGCGCTGGTCGAAGCTGGCAGGACTGCTCTAGTCCTAGCGGCAGGCACCAGATAGGCTCGTAGTGGAGCCGCCCGGAACGTCAACTTCGACAAATGGCTCGTAGCAGCCTTCGGAGTTGACGTTACGCGTATCAGTCCACACCATGACACCGCCGAGGTAGACGTTCACAGTGACATCATTGCGTCCCGAGTACACGGAACCAGGGTAGTCGTGGACATAGACTGTGAAAGTACCGCGAGAGGGAGAGTCGATGTTAATGTTCTCTGGGCCTGTTCCTGGAATGTCATCGAGGTCGAGGATCGGATCATCTATCGAGTCTCCGTTGCGCCCCCAGTCCAGACCCCTGTAAGTGCAGTTCGCGTAGTAACAGTCTGAATTTGTCGCAAGAGTTCCGCCATCATCGAGCAGGTGGAGATCCATGTCATCACCACCGTTCGTCCAGAACATCTCCACCCAGAGCCCGTCTCCAGCGGTGGCATTGAGCGTCGCGTAGCATGGCTCAGAGACCAGCCTGTCGCTGTCAGTCACGATCAGTTCGCCGATGTACTCTCCCGCGACGTCTGGCGTGAATCCCCTGCGGTTCGCCGTCCCGCCAGGCATGTTTGCCGTCGCGCCCGCCGGCGCAGAGTACAGGGTCCACGAGTAGTCGACGATCGATCCACCATCAGGATCGTAGGAAGAGTTACCAATCCAGTCAGTAGACTCGTGGATTGCAAGCACCTCATTGGGGTCAGCAGTGCAGACTGCGACTGGCTGTGAGAGCGGAGGGTCAGTGTCCCCCGAGTCTCCCGTGTCCACTTCCTCCACGGCGTGAGCTAGCAGAGGCACAGTAAGGTTAGGATTAGCAGGATCATTAGAAAGTATCTGAAGGTCACCGGTGGTCTCACTCCCGTCGGAAGAGTAGGTTATCGTCAGCTCTGCAAATGAATCTGGCTCGTAAGCTCCTGGGAGAGGCTCAAGCAGTGTGAATGTGGCGCGTCCTGAGCCGATCTGCATCGCGGTGACATTGAGTGTCGCGTCTCCGAGAGAAGACAGCGTGATAATCTGTGACGAATTCTCGCCAGCAGGAACAGCTCCAAAATCCACTGGGCTTGGGTCCACCTGGATTCTCGGAGTCCCGTCAGCGGGAGGGTCCTTGATCGGTGTGATTGTGCTGTCCATACAGCCGGCTAGTAGTACGAGGTAGATCACTGGTCCTCCATTGGCACCAATAGTATCTATACTCAGATGTCCCTGAATGTACAGTGAGCCATCCAGATGTTGTAACAATCATAACTGGAAGCTTCCTCGCCGCGCCTCACGCAGTGAGGCTGACGGGTTCCAGCGCGCTGGTGCTCATCCAGACATTCTTGCCATCTAGCACCACGCAGACCCTCGGAATCCAATAAACCATGTCACCCTCGCCGAGGCTATTCTCTGCAAAGTCCCTACACACAACGAGCATCGGCTCTCTGTTGGTGCCCCTGACGCGCACGAGGTCACCTACTTTGATTCCGCCAAACTCATCGTCTGTCTCGTCTCCATGCCCTCTCCATGATTCGGAGGAGCCACTCAGATATGTGTCCAAACATCAGTCTCCATTTCCTAGACCGTGCCACATGGGCAGGTCAAGCTTGCGACTTTCCCTCTTGGTGCGTTCGATCTCTTCGATCAGGCGCATCACATCAGCGATATTGACGTCAAGAGAGCGATCGATCCTGAATCTGCATCGCTCGAGCACCCTGTCAATTGGCTCCAATGTCTTCAATCCTCCAGCGTCCATTACCCTCTCCGCAGAGGCACTTCTCTTCCAGGTCCACCAGAGGCGTGAGCGCCGGCTGGTCACCGCACCGCAGCTCACACCTCTTCTGGAAGTCCATGGACATGGAGCCCACGTAGATAATGGCAAGGAAACCAACCGTAATCATTCCAAGAGTGGAAAACTTATCGATTTCTTCATCAGAGAGCTTCATCATATTCCTCCCGCAGGCTCTTTGTCACTTGACTTCTCCACCGACACAATCTGATCGCGCATAAGAACCTTCGCATAGTGTGCCCAACTGTTTGGCTCAATCAGCACGCCAACGTCATCCGAGCACATGAGAAATGTGTACACGAGATTTTCATTGGCATCCATCGATCTTGCCCAGGCCGGTACAAACTTTAGGCGAACGAGATCACCGGGTTTCATCTCACACCTCGATGATGTTTCCGTTGCTGGTCACAACTCCCCATTTGCCGTCATCGCAGCAAGAGCCATTGCTGAACGTGGTGCTCATTCCATGCACAGTGCGTGTACCGGAATTTCTAATATCCTCAGTAGAGTGGATGTGGCCAAAGAGCATCAGCCTCGGCTGGACCTTTGCTACCCGCTTCATGAGAGCGGTACAGCCAGTGAGCTCGACCTTGTTCTGTCGATTGTAGGTGGCATCAAGCACGCCGTAGGGAGGTCCATGTGTGATGAGCACGTCAGTGCTGTCTGGAATGTGATCCCAGATTCGATTGATCGTGCCACGGTCCTTCATGTATGACCAGTTCCCATACCTTGGCGTCCAGGGAGTTCCCCAGAACTTGAGTCCACAGATATCTGCTTCTTCATCGATGAGCATCTTGATTCCTCGGCTCTCGATGAGATCACGGGAAACAAGGCCCTTGTCCACGGAAGTATCGTGGTTTCCAGGGACAAAGACCTTCACGGGAATCGGCAGCGCGGCAAACCAGTCGATGAACGCGCGCATCTCTGGCTCGTTCCGGTAGGGATCGAGGTAGTTCGAGGCATCGCCGCTGTGAACGACAATATCAACTCCCGAAGGAACCTGCAAGAGACTCTGGTTTCCATGCGTGTCAGAGATGTGCCATACTTTCATGATCGCCTCCATGGATCTATTAATCCATCGACATCATTTTGACACCGCTAGCAAGGATTATTTTTGTACCACTCGATCATCTCGAGGATGCGAGGCACCTCGTGGTCCTCGCACTCCTTGTAGCTCTTTCCGAGGCGGTGCTTGAGACGCTCCCAGATGTGGGCATAAGAGTTGCGCTCCTTTAAGAACTTGCAGGGCGGGAGCTTACCCTTGAGGTGGTCTCCAGCATCCTTTGCGCTCTCTCTGATGAGCTCAATGCTCTCTTTGCTTAGGGCCATGTCTTCTCCTCTCAGAAATCCGAGGCACCGATCTGGTAGTTTGGCCGACCCTTCACGACCTCCGTGAAGACCACGCGGAACTTGGTGTTGTAGTCCTCTACATCAAATACGTAGGTGCCAGTGAACGGATCGATTCGGGTGAGGTTCTCAGTGCGGAGCTCAAGATAGAGAGTGTCAGAGAAGTCGTCATCATCCTCGGGCTCGTCACGGGACTTGCCCTTCTTCTTGCGCTTCTCGATGGTCTCCTTTACCGAGATCGAGACGCTATTGTCGTAGTTATCGGACGAGATCATGTGAAGGGGCGAAATGCTAATCTCAGATCCGCGTTCGATCTCCCACTTGCGGCTCTTGTCTCCTGGAGTGGTAACTGCGGCCGTCCACTTGTTCTTGCTTCCGTGACCGATGGGCTTCACGTTGAGAATCTCTACCGCATCCTCGAAGTCACCGCCATATCGGTTGAGCTCGTCCACGAGGACCTGGAGCATGTCGAAGTTGAACTCATCACAGGTGGCGCTGAGACCGATGATGCGATCAGTATAGCACGAGTCCCGAAGAACGTCGTCGCAATACTCCTTAATGAACTCAGTCTCCAGGCCGCTGAATGAGATCGCATAGCGGAGCCGGCTGGGGCGGTTGTGGAAGAATCCCTGCACAGAGTACTTGTCATTGCAGGTGATCACCATGATCTTGTTGCGGGCGGTGTAGACACCGTCGAAGAGCGTGAGGATGGACTCCTGGGCATCCCGATCGTAGAGCTTCTCGAACTCATCGAAGATCACAACCGCTGGCTGCTCGATACCCTGGATGGTCCGCATGAAGCGCTCATCCGAGAACGGGGTGTTGACGATGATGACAGGAAGTCCGGACTCCACAGCGACCTGCTTTGCGAGGAGGGTCTTGCCAGAGCCCTTGATGCCGCTGAGGAACACACCTACCTGGGTCCCAGGCTGGCGCTCCTTAAAAGTCTGGAGGATGCGGTCTGCATGCCGGTTGGTCTTCCCATAGAGCTTCTTGGGGATCGCGAAAGACTCCGACTCCTCAAGGAAGTACTCGCCTGTGATGGGGTGCTTACAGACCGTGTAGTTCCCGGCCGGGAGGCGGTCCCGAACATCGAGACGAGCGTCAGGGGTGAGGGACCAGGTGTTGTCATTCTTCAGGAACTTCATGTCTCTCTCTTTGTTTCAGTTGACTGTCAATGACACTATAACAAATTGTCTTTTGTGTTCATGGGAATCAGCGTCCACTTGTTCGTGCTCAGGTATTTTACCTCGCCGTCCTGTAGCACCTCATAGTGCCAGTATATGGGATTTTCGACCTTGTCTCCCAGTGTCCATTGTTCATGAGATGCCAGGAAGATGCAAATCCCTTGCAGGGTGCCCATGTCATCATAGGCCCCACAGAGCTGTCCTTCACTGATTCCGTTCAAGCATGCTCCTAGACAGGTTCAATATCGAGTCTTCTGACATTCCCACAAGCGAACCTCCGCAGAACATCACATGCCACTTCTTCACTGAATTTTCCAGGAAGGGCTCGATCAGCATGAAGAACTCGTATCCAGATGTCGGAGGCGTGTGCGTAAAGTACTTCTGCTTCCAGGTCCTGAGCTGTCCTGCTGCTAGCTCTTCAGACAATTGTGCCTCCGATACAGTGTAAAACCGTATCGGAGGCTGTACAAGTCCTAGATGCTGGAGACGCGGTGCAGGAACCTGACTGGAATGCTGAGCTGCTGGCCGTTGATCATGACGACATAGTGCGTGTCGTAATCATCGACCCCGAGGTGGTCGAGGTCGATCACCAACCCCGAGACTCCGGGCGAAAGCTTCTTCTTGTCAGCACGATTTATCTTAGTGGCATGCTGCTGTTTGTACGAATCTGTCCAGTTCTTCCTTGCGCTGGTCGATGTCCAACCCCAGGGTGGTTCCACACCCTCGCAGTCCCAGGGCTCAACTGTGACAAGCTCGCCAGACAGGAGTTTCAACGACATCAGTAGCGGTATCCATCGGACTTGTATGGGCCGCTGACCTCTACACCAATGTAGCTTGCCTGAGACTCAGTGAGATTCGTGAGCTTGGCCCCAAACTTGTCGAGGTGGAGCCTGGCGACCATCTCGTCGAGATGCTTCGGAAGAGTCACAACGTTGACATTGAGATCAGGAAGCTTGATTCGATTGTGACCATAGCGCTCAGAGAACTTGTGGAGGTCGATCTGGGCAAGTACTTGGTTCGTGAAGCTGTTGCTCATTACCAGGCTTGGGTGCCCAGTGGCGCACCCGAGATTCACAAGTCGACCCTCGGCTAGGATCAAGATCTTCCGTCCAGTGTCGTTGAACTCCCACTCGTGCACTCCAGGCTTTACCTCGACCTTATTCACGAGCTTGTCTCGGCGCATCCTCTCGAGTCCTGCCATGTCGATCTCATTATCGAAGTGACCGATATTGCAGACGATCGCGCCGTCCTTCATCCTCGACATGTGCTCGGCGGTGATGACCCCCTTGTTGCCGGTCGCGGTGACAAAAATATCAGTGCCGCCCGTGATGGCATCATCGACGGTATTGACCTCGAGCCCCATCATGCAAGCCTGAAGGGCGCAGATCGGATCGACCTCAGAGACCGAAACTCGAGCAAATTGTCCGCGGAAGGAATCGACCGAACCCTTGCCGACGTCACCGTATCCGCAGACATGGACCTTCTTGCCAGAGATGAGCGTGTCGGTCGCACGGTTGATGGCGTCGACCAGTGAGTGGCGGCATCCATAGAGATTATCAAACTTCGACTTCGTGACGGAGTCGTTGACATTGATTGCAGGGAACAGGAGCTTGCTAGCTTCCCGCATCTCATAGAGCCGTCGGACGCCTGTTGTCGTCTCTTCTGAAACTCCCTTGATCTCTGCACCCAGCGTGGTCCAGAACCTGTCGCCCTTCTCCTTCCTGACGTCATGTATGAGCTTGAAGATCACCTGCTCCTCCTCCGAGGTGGCAGTGTCAAGGTCAGGAAGTGTGCCAGCTGTCTCGTGCTGGTAACCGAGGTGGACAAGCAGCGTGGCATCTCCGCCGTCGTCGAGGAGAAGCGTGGGACCACTTCCGTTCGGCCAAACAAGTGCTTGGAGGGTGCACCACCAGTACTCTTCAAGGGTCTCACCAGCCCAGGCGAATACAGGTGTTCCAGTTGATGCTATCGCGCTAGCAGCATGGTCCTGCGTGGAGAAGATGTTGCAGCTCACCCATCGGACGCTGGCGCCAAGCTCTTGAAGGGTCTCGATCAGAACCGCAGTCTGGATTGTCATGTGCAGGGATCCCATGACCCTCGCGCCAGCAAGCGGCTTCTCTTGCCCAAACTTTTGTCGGAGAGCCATCAGGCCTGGCATCTCCTTCTCAGCCAGCTCAATCTCCT
>Ga0181349_1000094_pt1 | contig 32761 bp, 28 predicted proteins | sample Su13VDMM110SD_FD_130106 | JGI IMG/M metagenome (GOLD analysis project Ga0181349, IMG submission 130106) | Freshwater viral communities from Lake Michigan, USA - Su13.VD.MM110.S.D | ecosystem: Environmental > Aquatic > Freshwater > Lake | place: USA: Michigan | collected 2013-07-16 | reverse complement strand
TCTCCTTAAAGAAGTCCGATGTGGGTTCTAACCACTACGCGGTGGGTTAATACCGCATAAGCCGCATTATTGCGGACAGTATATTTATAGACATTTTGATATTTTTATAGTACAATAACTATACCTATGATTACTCTTACATTAACAAATCACAACAGTGATTATGAGTTGTATTTTGATCTAGTAGATATCCCAATAGCTCATCGCTGGCTCCAAGAAGTCAATACGTTTATACAACACAATCAGCCCTGGGACGATTCTCAACGATTTTATAATTTTCCAAATACTATTTGGAATCAAGAAACCACTGCCAAACAAATACAGCAATTGTGTGAAATCATCAATGCACACAGTCCAGGTTTGATTGTTGTACCCGAATCTTCCAGCATCTCTCAAGATGAACTCAACTACTTGCACAATATCTTTGAGCGTTATCATGGATTGTATGATCAACAAACATCAAATGAGTTTTACTCCAACTCTCCTCCAGAAGTACAGCAGGCCTTGGGAGATCTAAACATTTGGATACATCGTTACGAAAGCCTTGATGGTATTCCAAGATTTGTAATGACTTGGAGAGACAAGCCCAAAAGACAACCCATACAAAACACAGACTTTAAACATTTTACCCTTGGTGAAGAATGGGGTGATCTTAGATTAAACTATTGTGAGATTGGTAAGCCGTTGTATAATTTGTGGCACGACAATGATCGTTATATCTCACATGATGCATTTAAACCACAACATTGGTTCTCTTTTGATTTCACTGTGAGATTCACTACTCATGCCAAAGAATACTTTGATCAAGTTGAAGATCAGATCTGGGAATATTTTGATCAAAACGCAGAGATGTTTTCAAACTTAGGTTATAAGAAACATGACCCAAGGCTGGCACTGGGTGCTATCACAGTGGCCAAACTACGTCAACATCAACCACGCGATGTCATCATGCAAATGATTGATCAACATCAAACAGTCAAAAGCATTTCTATAACGTAGTCAACAAAAAAGCCCCTTGCGGGGCTTTTTTGATTTGGATTGCTCTCTGATTAGGAGAACGACAGGTTCGAAACAGCGATCTCACCCAGATAGTCAGCTGCGTTACCGAAGCTGCTTGCTGTGTTAGTAAGTTCGATGTAACCATAACGAGTCATAAATGACACGACTGGTTCGAATGTTGTTGGATCCAGAACAACACCGCTTGACATTAAAGGAATGTATGGGCAGTAGAATGCTGCTGCATCTGCTTCTGAAGAACCTTTGTAACCAACCAGCACAGGTGTAGTGTCAGCAGCATAGCTGTCAACAAACACACGCATTGCGCCGTTCAGTGTACCAACAAACTTGGTGTTGGTAGGTGCTTCAAATGTACCTTCAGTGGTACGTGCAAAAGCTGAAGTTGTTGCTGACTGCAGAACAGTCAATGCTGCTGAAGAAACAACAGCCCAGTTACCAGCGCCACGACGTGTACGCTGAGCGATCAAGTTAGCAACACGGTTGATCAGAACTGCCAAAGCGGCGTGTTCGTCACCAACGAATGTAGCTGTACCAGATACAGTAGCTTGGTTGTATGTAAACTCAGTTGCAGCAAGAGTGCGCAGGCTCAACAGAATTTCTTGGTCAATTTCAGCTGTAATTTCTTGAGCCAAAGCTGCCATGATTTCTGCTTCTACATCAATGCCGTGCATTGCTTGTGCGTCTTGAGCTGCTTCAAAAGTCCAGCGAGCTTGCAACTTACGTGTTTTAGCTTCAACGGCTTGCTTCAAGATTTGAACGCTGATGTTACGACCACCAGAACCTTCCATAACCGAAGTGTCAGCACCAGTGTAACGTGACTGGGTTGCACCAGGAACACCGCTAGATACTGTGGTTGCTGAAGAGTAAGCTGTTGCAATCTTGAATGGTGACAGTGCTTCGTCGCCAGCAACTGTTGAGGTTGCAGCAGCAGAACCGTCAGTCATTGAGCTTGCATAGCGAACACGCAGAGTGTGAATCTGACCAACTGGACCGGTCATTGGCTGAACGCCAACCAGTTCGTTGGCAATAACTGTTGGCATCACACGACGGATAACCGGCAGAATGACGCGATTCAGTGTTGCAACGTTACCAGCGGCTGTGCTGCCGGCAGTTGCATTTTCTTTCAAATACCTACGAGTGTTTTCGAGAATAACACCCATTGTGCTACGACGTGAACCTTTGAGGCCTTCCATGAGAGCGTCTTTGGTTTCGTCCCAGCGGCTTTCGAGTAATTCTTGTGACATTTAAGTCTCCTTATATTTCTTATAGCCCAGCCAGTCTCTTGATGTCAATTACATTGCTGCGATTGTCATCTTGAGCTGAAACTTGCTTATTACCAGTTACTTCGCTAACACTTTCTGTAATTACCTTTTGAGTTTTTACAGAACGGTTTTCAAGTACCGCTGGTAGATATTTTTCAAAAGCATTTTTCAGACGAGGTGTCTGTACGCTTTCAAGCAGATTCTTCATAATTTCTTGTTTCTCTTTGTTGAGAGGAGCAAGCAGGTCGCTCATAACGCTTTCACGTTCGTTGCTTTCCTGAATACGACGAATCTCTCTATTTTTGCTTTCGACGACCACACGGGCCTGTTCAGCAATCTGTACTGCCTTGGCGAGCTTGGAATTCTTCTCGGCGATTACACTGTTTAACTTACGTACTTCAGCGTTCTCATTGAGATGAGTTGCTCCAAATTCTGCTGCGTAGGCTTCAAAAATACGACGACCAAAATTGTTCTCACGAGCAAGTTTGATGTCTTCACGCAATTGGTGTAGTTCGGCCTTGAGATGCTTGGTAATGGCCTGAGTCATTTTCTCTGAAGATTCTTTGACAAATCTTGTTTTGAGTGATTCAAGCTTCACACGAGCGTCACGAACCAAGCGAACTTGTGTTTCCACAACTTTCTTCTTGTCCTGTGCAAACTCGGTGATTTCATTTGCAAGAGCACGAACAACGAAGTTTTCTAGTTTTTCTAGGCTTTCGTTGTGAGTCTTGCGGTCTTTACGCAGTTCACCAATTTCTTCAGCAAGTTTTGTCACCATAAAGTTGTTGAACTTTGTAGCTGACTCCTTCATCTTGCCTTGGAACTTGACACGATCCTCTGCCAGTGCTTGCTTTTCAGCAGACACAGCAGCGATCTCTGTTTGTAGACCTTCGGTTACCATGCGATCTAGGGCTTCAACCATCACGGATTTATCGTGTTCATAGCGTTGTGCAAATTCCTCGCGGAGTTCTGCACGTACCTGTTCTTTGGCTTCTGACAGCTTTGATTCCCAAGCTTCGTTGAGTTCTTTGCTGACATCTTCATTGATCAGGCCGCTATCTAGTAATGGTTTGATGGCATCTAACATTAGTAGATTCTCCTAAATCTTGAGATCTTTGATCAGGCGTTTGATTTCCTGTTTCAAATATCTCTGTACTTTGTCGTCCGACCCAGCTTCTTTTGCAATCTCCAACACTCTATGTCCGTACTTCATATTCATGAGACCTTCATAGACTGCCGTGGGGTATGCATTGGGTGCGCTGGGTTGGGCAACTACATCAACAGTGACAATTTCAAAATCACTGACATGTCCTGTGTGATCGTTAACATTTCCGCTTCCGCGGCTGCTAACGCCTAATTTCACACCTGCGTCCAACATAGTTTTAACCAGTTGTCCCATGGGTGTGGGTAATATCTTTAATTTTCCGTATCCGTCATCGCCATCCATCCACATGTTTTGAATCATGTGACTCACGCGATCTAAGTTAACTTTTAAATCATCTGGATGATCAACTTCGCCCAACACGCTTTGTCCATTCTTAATTTGCTCGTTGATTGTACCGACTGCACGAGCAATTTCACGTGTTGGATAAACTCTTTCATTGGCGTTGCGCTGATTACCTTGGATGCAGATACCCTTCATGTAGAGACTTTTGCCAGACCCATCTGGAGCGTCTTCATTGATCAGCTCAATTTGGGCCTGGTTAAAGTTTAGATGTTCTCTAAGGTATTTGCTCACAATTTATTAAGCCTTGCCAACCGGGCTTTTGGTATTAACACCAGTGGCTTGTGCCAGGTGTGGCTTGGTAGCTGGGCTTAGTTTGATCCCTGAACGAGCAGGAGCATTTTGTACGTCACTGATTAGATCCTTGGTTGTAGGAGCTGGACGACCTTTTGCTTCTGTTCCAGTTGCTGAAACTGGCCTTGCTGCCATTCCTGCTGCACCACTATTTGCTGCATACACAGCTTTCTTATTGATGCCACCTTCTTCTGAAGTGGTTGGCTTTGGTGCTGCTTTGAGACTGACAGCTTCCATCATGTCTTCTTCTTCGTCGCCCATGTCATCCATGCCCATGTCGTCGCCCATGCCGTCTTCGCTGTCAAGTTCAACGTCAAGAGTTTCTTCGTCGCCCATGTCATCCATGCCCATGTCGTCGCCCATATCGTCACCACCCATGTCGTCACCACTCATGAGAGCTTCAAATTCAGACATAAGTTCATCCAGCTTATCTTCAATATCCATTAGCTTGTTTTCAACATCAGCGCCACCTTCGTCACTCATGTCGTCGCCTTCGCCTTCCATGGACATACCTTCTTCTTCCATTTCAACATCGTCAATTAAGTCGTCTGCAGCGTCGCCGCCCATGGACTCTTCGACTTCTTCTTCTTCGTCGGCTGCGTCAGCTTCCATCATTTCTTCGTCGTCTTCGGCTGATTCGACTACTTCTTCGTCATCCATCATTTCTTCGTAGATCTGGCGTGATTTTGCCACTACAATGTCATGAAATAATTCACGGGCTTTATCTTCCTCGTCGTTGATCACAAATTCAATCAGTTGTTCGAAATTTTTACTCATTTGTATTAGCTCCTCATGGGGTTAGGTTTCATTTGTCCCCATTACGGGCAAATGTATAGATATATTTACAAAAGAATTAGAATATAACCGGGTTATGGTGGTTTTTTGTAAAAAAATTGTAATTTTTACAAAATTTTTAAATTACATCATTGGTTGTGCTGGAGGAGCATATTGAGCACGAATATCTTTGAGACTTTGTTCAAATTCATATTTTCTCAAATCATTCATTTTTCTCAGCTTATTGAGTTGCTTGAGGGTCAAACGAGTTTTGCGCAGGTTTCCAAGACGAGGAGCACTGTTGTCTTGTGCAATGTCTTGGAAAGCTTCTGGCGAACGCTGATATAACTCGTTAAGGATCATACTGTATTTATACGCTGCCGCCCGGAGTTGCTGGTGCTCCACCTGGGGCTGCTGCTGACATTGGTGCTCCGGCTGTGGTAGGTATACCCCCGGCTTCGCCTGGTGCCCCACCCGGTTGATCAATACCTGCTAGTTCTTCACCAGTGGTAATGTCAGATTCCATGCCTGCTGGAGTAACTCCAATACTGCGCAAATCTTGCCCCTGCGATGTTTCAAGTTCAGGCTTGCTGCGTTCTTCTTTCCAGAGTTTTGCATTTTCTGAAATCTCTTCTTCGGTGAGCCCAAGATAGCGTTTCATAAGAAAACGTTTGCTTAGGTACGGCAGCGGCTCCACTGATGTAAACGCACTGATACGTACTGTGTCCAACTCACTCTGGCGATAACTGGCAAAATTCTGCGGTGGATTAAACTTGATGTCAAACAAGCCACTGTCAATGTTAAATCCGCGCCAGGTCAAAAACATCTTGAATTCGTCGTCAAGTTTCTGGCAGATCAGCGCCTGTAACCGTTCGCAATATTGATTAAATCTGTACTCTTGAATCAGTGCAGTACCTACTTTACCGTCGTTCATTGCACGATCTGAGTCATCCGGCCCTGTGGGCAAATAGCTGCTGGGCACACATAGACCGCGGGCCATCTTGTTGTTGAAGTATTTTAAATCGTCAATTTCGCCTAGGTTTTGACCGCCAGGCAAAGTATCGACTGTGGATCCACGACCGTCAGCAGTCTGTGGGAAGAAGTAATCTTCGCCAACACTGAGTGGATTATAACTGGAATCCATCATGTTGCCGCCGCCACCTTGTACTGTGGGAATCCTGCGCTGATGCATTTCGTTTTTTACCCGTTCCACAAAGGCCATGGCCATGTGCGATGGCATGTTGCCCACATCAATCTTGAAGATTCTACGTTCTGGTGCACGTTGCACACGATAGATCAAGATCGAGTCTTCCAGTAATTCTTTTTGTTTGAAAACTTTGAAAATGTTTTCCAACACACTCTGCCCAAATGGCCAAAACGGATCTAAGCCTTCGTTCAAGCTGATGTGTACAATGTGCTTGGCATCCAAACAACTTTCATTCATGGCCCGGCTAAATCTGCTGCCACCACCACCAGCTCCACCTTGATTGGGCTGTGTGTAAGATAAGTTTGTTTGTGATCCACCGGTGGGCGGATTCACCATGTAATCTTGCGCAGTCTTTTGCGCAATGGTCATGCTTTGAAAGTTAGGATTAATATCCCTGATAATATATTGCTCGGGACGTTTGCCTTCGCTTTCATTGACAATTACCCGTGACACTTTGGTCATCTCAACCCAGTACATTTCAAACGTTTCTGGATCTCTCACAAACACTTGATCACCGTATTTGATGGAATTACGGAACAGTTTAAAGATACGTTGATCTAACTTATTGAGCTTGACCCATTGCTGCAACTGTTTTTTGATAATTTCTACTTCGTGATCTGTGGGTTTATCTTTGAATTTTATTTCAAATGGTGTGTCGTTGTGTTCGTTGAGCTGTGTGGAAAATTCACTGATGATATCCAAACATGCATTGATTTCACTGTCAGAATCCATGTTTTCATATTGATTATAACGCTCAATGCGATTGGGGTGACCAGTGTACACTTCGGGTAATCTGCTGGCATAGTTGCGAAAAGCAAACTCAGTCTGCGCAGCATAGTTGGAATTGCCATTGGTCAATGCGCCACTAATTGGACTCATCTGACCAGTTGTGTCAGCTACTTTGAAGAATTTTTTCCACGTCATAATGTAGTATTTACCGTTAGGCCCGTTGTACTTGCAGTAATTTACTGACCAAATCGTTTTGATCACGCTGCAGACTCACCATGTCAAGCAGTGCTGAAAGAAGATCGGTCCCACGGTCAGATGAACTTGTGCTAGAAGATGATGTGCGTTTTAACGCTTCAGAAAAACTTTCAATAATTTTTTCAGTATCAATAGCAATTGGAATGCTTTGGCCGTTGGGCAAGGGCAATATTGCTTCACGACCATGCATCACTGCAGCATAGCCAGTGCGTGGCCCTTCAAAAATTCCGCCATATCTGCCCTCAGGTACACTGGCGTGAAAATGCGGGCCTGTTGCCTGGCTGCTGGGATCATTGTATTCATCTTTAGCAACGCTGGCTCCCATGCTTTTTAACATATTAACTAATTTTTGACCTTCTTCACGAGTGGGTCTCTTGTTAAGAACAAAATCTACTGACAATCCTTGGGCATGTCCACTGTTAGGTATTTCCTCTCGATGAAAGTTGTCATTGAACCCAGTGAATCCAGTGAATCCAGGTATGTTGGATTTAATTTTTTGAGCCAACTCAATTAATTTGTCGGATACTTGCGCACCTTCTGCTTGCCGATCTCCCTTCTCCCCACCTTTGCCTGTTAGAGTCAAACCCAAGGCCGCTAGACTCTGATTGCTGTGTGCAGTATAACCCTTTCGTGCCGGGGCACCCGGCGCCGCTGCGGCTGTTGCTGCTGGCACTTTTGCTGGCGGAGTTCCTCCCCCGGCAGGTGCAGGTGCTGCTTCTGTGTCACCGTAAAACTTTTCTCGAAGACTCTTGCGGCGTGCTGCTTTTTGATCTTCAAGCCCGCGCTTGGCTTCGTTGATTCGTTCTTGCTCTTTTAATTTAGCCAACTGTGCAAGTTTATCTTGTTCGTATAATGCTTTGCCTTCTTTGCCTTGATACCTTAGAGCCTCATCCTCCCCAGAGATATTCATCTTTCCTGTTTTCTTAAAATCAGCAAGCGAATTTTTCATTGATTCTTGTTGCTGTGTTAGGGTCGCTGCGAGATCTTTGTCGTATGTGGGCTTATCCATTTTTAGGATATTATACTTGATATAGTCAATTATATCTTCAGCAACATCAGAAATATCAAGCATTGTGCCGGAAATAGATTTCCAAAGTTTGGACAATCCATTGGTCAGGCCAGTGGCTACATTAATAAACTTTTCAATCACGCCTTGTAGACTCTTTGCGGCCTCTTTTTGATTTCTAATTGTATTGACATTGCTATTGAGTTCTGCTTCTTTTGAGTGTATAGTAGCATTAACTGCGTTTCTTGAAGCAGTCAGTGCCTTGCCATAATCACCAGCAGCACCTGCTTGAAAATCATACATGTTAGACATCTTGCCAATGGTGCCGGTTAGATCAACATTTTGCTGCGCTAGTGTGTTCCAGGTTGGCAGCCCTGCTCCCACTGCCTTTTGTAATTGAGTCACTGCATCTGCTTCGCTGATCTTCCCTTGATTGACCAGTTGCTGTATTCTCAAAGCTTCACCGTTGGTCAGTCGATTCAAGGCCTGTGCTTCGGCAGTTTGTAACCCACTCACTGCCAGCTGTCTCATTCCCTTGGCAACCTCTTCCCCGGCCGGCCCCGCCGCTGTAAGTGCGGCATTGAATTTGGTCAGGCGTTCAACACCTTCAAAGTCCTTGTTGGCCCTCATTTCTTCAATTTTAGCACGATACTGCTGTTCGCTCAGTGCCGATCGTCGTTGTTGTTCAATTTCCTCGCGGCTTTTTCCAGATAATGCAGACAATGCTTCGGTTTCTACAATATATTTTCTAGCACTGGCTGCCAGTTGATCAAAGGTCTTGCCTTGGCTCATGCCAAGTCTTGAACTATAGTTGATATAGTTTAAGATGGATTGATTTTGATCTTCGGTGGAGAGTCCGAGTTTTAACAGCGGATCTCGGTACTGACTAAATGCATCCCCAATTCCGGCTGCGGCAGCGGTGCCCTGAGCCACTGTGCCTTTGAAGTATGCCAGGGTTTGGCTGTTCTTGGCAATCATTGCAACAAAGTCTTTGAGTCCTTCGTCGCCCTCGCCTAGGGTGTAATCAAAGTCCCTGGCTTGATTTCTTAATCCTTGCAACGATGCACCGGCTGCCCCGCCAACATCTGCTAGTTGTTTGTAGGCTTCAAATGTCTGTTGAGACATTTTGTTGGCCATGCCCAGAGCTTTGCCAAATGCTACTAACCCAAGAGCAATTGTTCCCCAAATTGGGCCGCCCAGCATTGCAAGCATAATTCCCATGGCAGTAGTTGTGGATTCAATTACTCCGTTGAATTCCGACAAACCTTGCTTGCCAGCGTAGGTTGATTTGGCTAAATCTTGAAATGACTTCCCCACCATACTGGCTGCGCTGGTGGTCTTTGCAGTGAAATCTTTTACTCCAACGCTGGCGTCGCGAACCTGTGCAGCAGTACTGGCGTGCATCTGCCCGTAGAGACGCATCTCCTCAGCTACTTGTCGGGCCAACTCTATTCGTTCTTGTTCAGTATAATCTGCCATGGTGCTCTCGTGAAATATAAGTACTTTATCTTATATTTATGGACATAAAAATGACCCAACCAACTAACCCTTTAAATCACTACTTTCGGCAGCCAGCCATTTACGTACAGTTACCCAGTGATGGACAATTTTGGCCACCGGGATCGCTGACAATGCCCGAAAATCATGAGCTACCTGTGCTGCCCATGACTGCAATTGATGAAATAACTTATCGCACTCCTGATGCACTGTTCAATGGCCAGGCTGTGGTTTCAGTTATACAGAGCTGTTGCCCAAGCATTAAAAATGCCTGGCATTGCCCGGTAGTGGATGTTGACACCATACTGACTGCCATTAGAATAGCCAGCTATGGACATGAGTTAGAACTCAGCACTGCCTGCCCGGACTGTCAGCATGAGGATGAATACACCATTGATCTTAGAACCATCCTGCAGAACTTGCGCATGCCCAATTATGATCAAACAGTGAGTCAGGGTGATCTTGAAATATACTTTGCACCAATTAGCTATCAACAGTTGCATACCACTACGTCAGCACAGTTCCAGGATCAAAAAACAATTCAGAATCTTAATGATGCCAATGTCCCCGAGGAAGAAAAAATAGAAATTCTAAAGGGTGCCATGACACAGATCACAGATCTAACTGTGAGAATGTTGGGGATGTCCATCAGCACGATCAAAACACCCAACGTCATGGTCACTGAAAAATCTCACATTGAAGATTTTTTAAGAAACTGCGATCGTAAAGTATTTCAAGAGATTAGAGATCATATTATAGATCTGCGCAAGGACAGTGATTTTAAGCCACTGACCATTAAATGTGGCAGTTGCGAACATGAGTATCAGCAATCATTTACATTAAACCAATCTAATTTTTTCGGCAACGCCTCTTAACTTCCGGTCCGGAAGAAATTGAGGCAATGATCACTACCATGGACACAGAGGCCGCGGATATACGGCGAGAAGCAGTTAGGATGAGCTGGTATATGCGTGGTGGGATGACTTACGAACAAATTTTAAATTTGAGCTGGGAAGAACGAGTCCAGATCAATGAATTGATCAAAGACAATCTTGAAACCACCAAGAAAACAAATTTACCATTCTTCTAATGGATTTTGAACAAGCCAAACTGGACATTGAGCAGTGGATCACGGACTTTGTTGAAAAGCCCAACCCTGCACTCAACAACTGGGCGCCGTGCCCGTATGCTCGTCAGGCCAGGTTAGCCAACACCATTGCCATTGTGCCAGGTAACGATCCCTACTTTGATTTGGTAAATCACTGGCGCTGGGGCATGCAAGGACGCGAGGTTGTGGCTCTTGTTTATGATCCCAAAACAGTCAGTGCTGGCCATATGGAAAACTGTGCTCGGATGGTACAGGTCAATTATCTTGACAACAAGAATATGTTGGCCCTAACTGATCATCCTGACTCGCCAGAAATCATCAACGGTGTTGCAATGAACCAAGGGCAATACGCACTGATATTCTTGCAAGACAAAACAAAACTAGAAGCAGCAGCACAACAGTTGGCTCACAAGGGCTACTATCAAAACTGGCCCGAAGATTATCTACAAGGCTTGTTTGCACATCGCCAGGACCCTAGACTGTGACTTATCAATTTGCCAGGATCAATCTTGACGAGACCAACTACACTGAATCAGTGGCGTGGCAATATCTCAAACCCACCCCCGAAATATGTCAGCAGTTAGATGACATCTACAGAACCTATTGCATTTACAAAAAGTTTGGATCTGTGATGCCGATGTTTCCAAGTCGGTATCGTGATCCAGGGTCCGACATCATTGGCTACTATGACGACAATAAGTTAGTGGCCTGGAGTTTGATACGCAGGTTTGATGATTGCAATGCCCTGTGCGATCAGTTTGCTTGGACATATCATCGTCCCGAACTGAGGCTGGGTATTGAAACAATGAAAACCGAATGTGCCATCTATCGGGCACGAGGTTTTGATTATTTGTATCTTGAGCAGGCACATCTGTACAAGAGCCAAATAGATGGATTTGAAATTTTGGGACCAATGACATAATGGACTTATACACTATATGGGCCGACAAACAAGGCGACATCTCTGATCTTGAGTGGGTCACCAACATGCGCAGCTTCTTTGATCATCTTGTGGAAGAAAACAAGATGGAAAGTTATAGAATTACACGTTGCAAGATGGGATTTAGATCAATCTCTGACATGCCCGAGTGGATGATCATCATGGAATTCACGGGCATGGCACAGATGGATGAAGCTTTTCGCCGAGTAGCACCACTCAAAGGTGAGCTTGAAGACAAGCATCGTAGCTTCAATCAGTTCGTATCAGGCAATATACAACACGCACTGTTTAGAGATTGGCCAGATGACATCTAAAGTAGTATGTGTTACCAGTTCAGCACCTGTGGGGGCTACATTTTTAGACTGGAGTTTGCATTGGCTCACCGGACATCACAAAGTCTACAATGTTGAGCAGCAGGCATGGATATCGTTGACAGACTCTCCCATTGACAACAACAATGCACATCAGCATTTAAAAAATCATCCAACTGGACACAGCGAATTTTTGTCGGCTCTAGCAGACTTACAACAAACAAACACCAAAACTTTTCACTCTTTTTATCCTGCGCCCATGCCACCAGAAATAGTCGCACTGGCACTGGGGTTCACAGAACAACGTATGCAGGATCCTCAAATCTGGCAGTATCTGTTGACCACCTGTGACATTGACTATGCCCAGATAATCCAATCTTGCAGTACATCCAATGTGCCTATGATCTATCTGTCACCGACTACGCCTAACTTGACTTATCATTCACTGGCCCTGAATCGAGCCAAGTATCAAACCAATGTTGGTCAAAGCATAGACTACCACGATGACATGTTCATAGCAGTTCACCAATGGTTCTTTGCCAATAAGATACGCAGCACAGATCCAATCTGGGATCAAAGAGAAATGCTGGCATTGAATCTGCAAGTTGACAAGTTCAATCCCAACAATGAGATGATAGACTTCTCCAATCCACATCTTTGGATCAACTGCGAAGAACTGTGGCATGATGGGGAATCTGTAGTGAGGAGATGTCTACAGTACATTGATGAATCTCTAATAGAAACCCAGATGGTACATTGGAGAGTGGTATATCAACAATGGCAACAAATACAACAGCAAATCTTAAAATTTTGTTATGAGCTAGATCACATTGTGATCGCCACAGTCAAGGGATGGTATTACCCATTGCGTCCATTGACTCTGTTACAAGAGGCAATCATTCAACATCGTTTGATTTATCAACACAACCTTAACATTCGTAATTGGCAACTTGAATCATTTCCTGACAATACTCAAAAGTTACATACATTGTTGGAGCCTAATCATCATGCTTTGAGAACTACTTCGTAGTTCTATTGATTTCACTGCGTTCATCAATGTACTGTCTTTAAAGATATCATCCAGATAAAGCAGTCACTCTTTGCCCAGGGCGGGCAAAGAAAAATGCGACATCATCCGAGTATCACAGTCACTAGCATTAGGGTGTTTAGCAGAGGCGGTTGTCCGGTACCTCCATCCCCGTCTTTATTACAACGGCGGTTTATCAACAAGATGCTAGTCCTTGCCAACAAACGTGCTTGATCGCTCAAGCGTCTTTTTTGCCTTTTGTCCTTTTCAAACAACTAAATCGCGGCGTTTGCGATCTTCATCCTTTCGGGTAGTAGTTGAGTGCTCACTAGCGCGGTGAGTCTTCCGTCCCTGTGATCTGAGATCCAGGTCTAGGGCACACGATGTTGGCCTGTGCTAGCCTTAGTTGCTTAGTTTGCCTTTGATATGCGAGCCATGGACGCGAACTTGAATATGACCATTATAGTAGTCATCTGATTCCAGCACACGTCTTGAGAATTGTTCACGAGCCTCTATATAACTGCATTCCGATTTGGTTTTGCAATAATACAATATTTCGCGGGAGAAGTTTTCTATGCCTAGTTGTTCTATGTCTTTGGAGAGTTCGGGTGATGAGCCATAATATGTTTGCCAGTCTGAATCTATTGTACCTCTGATTTTCTTGCGCTTTTTGTTACCGTTTTTAAGTTTAACCACTCGATAAGTTGTTCGTTTAAATCTTGCCAGTTTTTTACCAATATACTTCCTGCCGGTTGTGTTGTTTGTGATCAAATACACAAATCCTGCACAATCTTCAGGAAGCGATTCTACTACAAGAGATTCAAATAGCCATGACATACAGCATAATTTATCCCTTTACCACTGAGTTGCATATTCTTCTGTGACCACAGCAGCAGCACATTTGGTTTGACATTCAATCCAACCATAGGTCTGGAACTCATTTTGCCAGAAATTGTCAGCGAGAACTTGCTGTAAATCCTGTGTGTGCAGATTGTATTTTTGCCCCAACCGCTGCCAGGGTTGGTTGTGTTCATAGCGATTGGCCACCCAACAGCAAGGGTAAAAGTTACCCTGTGCGCTGATATAGAGGCCTTTATTGCCAATTGAGCACAGAGGTCTCACATTATTTTGTACTTGACTGTCTGTGTAAAGTTTGCGATTAACGGACCAAATCGCAGTGCTACGGCCTGTAAAATCAGTGACCTCACGTTCAAAACGCAAGGTATTGCTGATCAATTCGTCCCGGGGCTGCAGGGTGTCCACAGGTCCGTAACTGGGGTAGATTTTATAGAACTTGGTGCTGCGTGTCAACTGAAACCGATCCATGCCCAACTGTTGGGCTTGATCTTTCATCTGTTCCAAATGCTGCTCGTTGAATGAAAACGCAATTGCGGCCCAGACAATTTGACATTTGCTTGCTGCTCGCAGTGCCTGGACGCCGGCTATGATGCTGTGGTAGTTGCTGTTGACACGATATTGATTGTTGGATGCATCGTTGTATCCATCAATGCTGAAATGTACGCTGTCCTGGATATCCAACAATCTTCCCAGCTCTTGCCACCAGTCTGGATCTTTGTAACTACCATTGGTGACAATCACAATTTCAATAGTGGGTTTGGTATTCTTGAAATATTTGATAACTTCCAGCAAATCATGTGCATAGATGGGATCACCATCATCGCCACAGAATGTAAGTTTTTCTACATGGTGCTGAATGAATGATTCAGGGAAATTTTGCCAGAAGAATTCTAAACTCAGTTCGGTATTTTTAAATCCATCAGGTACTTCTTGCCGAGCGCAACGAGGGCACCGCAATGTACACTTGCTGGATATTTCAATATGCCAGTGCCAAAGTGCTAGACTCATACTGTTTCAACGTCCGTGTTATATTCTGTAAAACCGTTGCTTTTGACAACCTTGAGAATGTTCTCAACTCGTCCGGCAAGTTCATCACGATGCGACACCAACCAAATACTTTTATTGCGTTCACGACTCATCTTCTTCAGCAATGCAAGACTGCTTTCAACACCTTGAGTGTCCATGCCTGAGTCAATCATCTCATCAATAAACAACAAGTTGATAGGACGATACAAACTTTCCCAGACATCACGGAATGCCCAACTCATACTGAGTATGAGACGATTGCGTTCACCACGACTTAAATTATCAAAGTCAAGTTCACGTCCTAGTTCTTCAATTTGCACAGTGAGATCGTTTTGAAACACCACTGTATGCGGTAACCCAATCCTGTCAAGATAGTGTGTGAGTCTAGCATTGAGATAGCTGAGATTTTGTTCAATGATCTTCTTGCGTATGAATGAATCCTTCTGCGTCAACAACTTCAACAAAAATTCTTGATGATCCTGCAACCGGGTGAGTTCGTTCAATGCGTCATACTCAACGGTCTGTACTGCCTGTGCAGTCATGTCAGCAATTTGATCAACATAAGGATCAACTTCGTTTTGTTTGGACATGAGCTGACTCAACACATGTGCCATGCTTGAACGATGTTCATAGGCGTCGGATTCTTGATCATAAAACACACGGGGCTGAGTGCCTAGCTCTCCCAACTCTTGCAATGTGTCAGTATGTTCCATCCATTGACCGTTTGTAGACAGGGCCTGCATTGCAGCCTCAGACAATGCTTTTCTTTTGGCTTCTAATACTTGTTCGTGTTTGCTGTCATGAAATGCCTGCCCACAACTGTGGCAAGTGTGTTGTTCAAGGCTGGCAATTTCCAACTCTATCTTGGCAATTTCTTTCTTTTCCCTGGCTTCATCTAATTCACAGCGTTTGATCCAGGCTGTGAGATCGGCTATGGCTTTTTTCTTGATGTTGTATTCAGTGAGTGCTTGATGCGCTTGTAATTCGGCTTCGATGTCAACTTTACCAAGTTCATCGTAGGCTAGCTGAAATGCAGCAATGTCCTCGTCGCGTTTCTTTTGCCAGAGTGTTTGTCTGCGTTGAGCCGCAGCAATTTGTTCTTCAATGCGTTTATTGGCTTCTTGTACAGCACGTATTCTAAATTCTTCTTGCTGGATAGCATCTTTGGTTTGTTTGTTGAGTTCTTTGATGCGATCAGCACGTTCACTCAGCAATGTAATGCCCAGCAACTGTTCAATGATCACACGTTGATCATTGGCCTTGAGACTTAAAAACGGTTCAGTGTAAGTATTCAATGCCACAACATGACGAAACATATCATGACTCAGTCCCAGCAGCCGCTCTATGACGTCCTGGGTTTCTCGCGAATCACCTTGTGCTTCATCATCAGCAGTGGTCTGTTCGTTGTCAACATAAAATTTTAGGATATTGGGCTTGCGACCACGTTCAACACGATAGGTCTTGCCATCAAGATCAAAGTCCAAACTCACCAACATGTTTTTACCGTTGGTTTTGTTGATGAGATTGTCTTTGCGAATGTTGGTCAGTGCCTGCCCATACAAGGCAAAACTCAAGGCATTGATGATAGTGGTTTTACCGGTACCGTTTCTGGACCCGTCACCACCCAGATCAAGATTTTCTCCCAGCACCAAGGTGAGATCACGACGATCAAAGTCAACCGCTTGCGTGGCATTGCCCACACTCATGAAGTTTTTAACGGTTAAATTCTTTATGTTAATCAACTGTGGTTCCTTATTATAACAGTTATTGTACAGTATATGTGACACAAGAACTATTTTTTTCTAACTTATCTATTAAAAATTTAGAAAAAAATTCGTGTGCCAATTGTCCAGGGTGCCCGTGTTGGCGATATAACTGGTAGTCCTTGGGATGAAACCCATGTGCCAGCACATACGTGCCAAAACTAAATTGCCAAGGATCAACGAAACTAGGATCCTGGCGTATTTCTTCTACCAATGTGGACAGGAAAGGGGAATCGTATCCCACAGCATCTGCAGCAGGCAGCACATCAACGTTTGAAAATATCAACAAATTTATGTTGTGTTGTTTTGCCCACCCTGATAGCATCAATAAGTTCGTCAATAGATTTGAAATCTCAGCTTCGGGTGAATAGTGTATCAGCCAGTTTTTGTAGTAATCTCGCACTGCAGGATCAGTCATGAGATGTATGTTGGGTACACGGGTATCAATTAGGCCCTTGAGACTCCAGTCAATTTTTTGATGATCAACACAGATGGAATGAAAATGTCCATCGTTTCTTTGAGCTGGCAGGTCTGACTGCCAGAGTTCGACTCTTGAAATAAAAGATAATCCAACCAATGCCGTGATGTCATGATGTTGTTTTTTTAATTCTAACAAATCTCGCAAGGTAGTGCGTATGATGCGTTGATTGCAGCTATTCATCAGCCCGTGATTGACCACTGACGCTTTGAAATGCTCACTGACATAGTCGGCGTAAGTGGGATGTTCTTGTGGAGCACCAAAGCTACAAGAATTGCTGTATACGACCATGTTATAGTTCTTGATATATTTTTAACAGTAGTTTAGAATCATAGAATTCAGATTCAATGTTGGTGAGTTGATCTGTGACAATTTGATCCACTGACTCAAATCTTATTTCTCCTGGTGCCATGTCAACATCTATGGCAGCACTCTTGTTGGGAATTAACGCCATCTCACGCAGGTGATAGTCTTTGATAAATGTTTCTTTGATAAAGTTTGCTTCTTCATAGCTGATGTCTATGTCAAGCTCAACTCTAACATGCATATTCTTGGCCAATACTGTTGGCGCATTGTCAATGACATCTGACAGTCTCAACACACGATACCGAGGTTGATCAGGCCAAGCATGATACACAGGTTCTTTGCCCCAGTCAATGATCATTGCACCGCGCTCGTCATCATAATTGTCGGCAAAGTTGTGCGGAAAGCAGTTGCCAATGTAGGTGATATTTTTATAAGTCTGACGTTTGTGGAAGTGGCCAGAGAACACATGTCCAATGCCACCAAAGTCTTCACGTTTGATATCTCCATGATCCGGCATTTCTACCATGGCATTCATTTTAAAATGCGGTAGTTCAAAATGTCCAAACATGTACTTGGCTGATAATTTTGGTATGCGTTTGTAGTCTTCGCCTACTAACCAAGGGGCCACAATAACATCACCGCTGTGTAACCAATCATTACAAATGACCACATTCGGTAAATGTTTAGCCCACTCAACACTTTGGACATCACGTCGGTCACGATAATATAAGTCATGATTGCCAGGAATGAAAAACACACGATCGAAGTTGTCGTTGAGATGTTCCAGAGCACGGAGACTATAGTTAAGAGTGACAATATTGATACTAGCGCGGTGATTATGCCAATCTCCAAGAAACATAGCTGTTTCACAGTTGTTTTCCTTTGCTAGTTTGGTTGCCCACTTGACAAAAGCCAAACAGTCATCATTGTGGGTTTGACTGTTTGACTTTAGTCCAAAGTGGATGTCAGTGAATACTACTGCTTTTTTAAATAAGTTGGCCATATGACAACATTATACTAGTCGTCCTGTGGCATTGCAACCGGAATGGACATCACTGCTCCGGGACTTTTGCCGGAATTTTGTCTAGTCCAACTTGGATTCAATCCGTTCATCTCTAAGATGTCATCACGTATGTTTTGCATTTTCTTTTCAATGTTCAAGATACGAGTAAAGCTGTTGGTAATGGCAGCAGTGTAGTAGGCAAAAGGATTCTGTGACTTTGACTCATCAAACTGTAGGCCAATCTGACTGAGTTGTAACAAGGCTTGGCCACGCATTTCTTCGTTGTAGGTATAACCACGCCAGTTACTACGGGTGGCATAACGTTCACACAGTTTCATAAACATCAAGGCCAGCTTCTTGGTCATTTGCCCGTGTTCTTTGCAGAACTCGCCTGTGGCCAGATCACCTCGCCAGTGCGACTTGCCCACAACAAATGGTTGTTTGTTCCCGTCAATTCTGTAGTGCCAGAACGGAGGAAAATTAACACGTATATAGGCCATGTCCAACACTGGCTCGTCTACTAGATCATCGGCCGTAGGCTCGTCTACGATTTCAAACAGTTCTTCCAGGCTGGCTTTCTTTGCTGCTGCCTTGGTGATTTTTTTGGGAGCTTTGGGCACATGATCCCAGGTTGTGATTCTAAAAACCAAATCAGTGTTGGGTATTTTTTTTGGATCAACTATTGTACCGGTGTCACGTTTGATGCGATCTGCACGATTGCGACGAGCTTCGGCCACAGTCTTTTGATTGATTTTTGTCACACTGGGCAGGATCATATCAAACTGATGATCAGTTGCCGGATCAACAAACGAGCAGTAAGTGTTTTTTGAAAAATGTATTTCTTTGAGTATGTCGCGATTGTTTAGATAGTTGACGCGGGGCGCCGTACGTGGGATAGTTACAGACACAGATGTTCTCCTAATTGTGTACTTATTGTAGCATTTTTACAACAAAAGTCAACCATTTCTTAAACATAGCCGTTTATTTTTTGATTAAATACACAAACAGGAACAACTATGCCTTTTATCAGTGAAAACGGCCAGACTAAGTTTGTAAGCCAAGCAGAATTTGAAGCGTTTAATACAGCGCAAGGGATACCAAATCCTCCGCGTCGTGGTAGATCAACCTCGGACTCGGCCACAGCGCCAGCTGGCGGCTCAGTCACAGACTTGTCAAGCCCCAACAACAATCTCACTGGCCCAGAACGTCGTGCGCTGGTAGCAAAGCAACAAGCGCAAGTGGAATCTGAACTTGCTTCAGTGGACGCGACCCTGGCCCAGGCCAACACAGGAAAAATAAGTCTCAGCCCTGAAGATGTTGCCAAGTTAGAGGCCAGAAAAAATCAGCTTGGTGACAATTTTAACAAACTTGACAGTGGACAACCGGTCACCGATGGGTCTTTGGAAGGTGGGCGTGCAGCACAAAAGATTTTAAATCCCAATACATCAAACACTTCCCCAGACCAGCCACTGCCAACTACGTCAGAAAAAACAGCCAACAACAGCAATGTAGATCCCAACGCTGGATTTGTTCCTCAGTCCAACCGAACCGGCGCAGTACCCACACCTGAGTTTGAGGTGAGGCCGCTGGCACCCACCGAAGACGATGCTATCAACCAAGCAGTAAACGAAGCTCGGGCAAGGCAACAAGTGCCAACAAGTGAGATAGCGCAGTCGCCTCCGGAATTCACGGGGAACATACTAACTTCTCCAGCACAGTTTGTTCCCTCTTATAACTTTGCTGACAATGCACCACTTGAGCAAGCTCCAGAAAGCCAGTCTGGTGCAGTTTTCAACTCCGACGGTCAGGTTGTTGGTTATAGATCTCGCGGCATTATTGAAACTATCACACGTGATGCGCCCGATCAACCAGTGAGCGTAGATCCAGGTGCTGCTGCAAGAGCGTTGGCAACACCGGGCGTTTTTGTAAACGAGCCTGACCCAGTTGCTGATACCAATGCCTTGGGAGTGTCAACACAATTCACCGGAGTTAATCAATTCCAACAAGGTGTACCTGCTGACGATCCACTCAGTGGTATAGCTGACGAAAACGAACAACGAGACAAAGAGTCTGTGATTGGTGGCTCGCTGCGAACTGCAGCCACTTCACAAGAAAACCCTTTTACCAACCCCTATGGTGACAGACCTGAGCCCAGTGTTGATCAAATCAACACTGGTCCGGTATCTCCAGCAGACGGCGGTACAGGTTACGTTCAAGGCTTTGGCACCAACCCAGAATTCATAAACACTGATCCCAATAATCTGTTTGCTGCCAATCAGCAACAGCTAAAAGACGAGGCTCGTAACCAACAGGCCTTGCGTGAACAGAAGTCAGGATTCAACGACAAAGATTGGCGAGTCAGACTTGCTTTGTCGCAGCAGGCACAGTACCTATACAAAGTGGCAGCACCTGGTGAGATACTTTACCCATTGAACATTACCAACGGAGTGATATTTCCCTACACTCCGGCAATACAGACCAGTTACCGAGCCAACTATGACAAGTATGACATGACTCACAGCAATATGCGTGGGTTGTTTTATAAAAACTCCAGTCCTGGTGAAATATCAATCACCGCAACATTTACAGCACAAGATACCAACGAAGCCAATTACCTGTTGGCTGTGATACATTTTTTCAAGAGTGCCACAAAGATGTTTTATGGACAAGATGCACAGGCTGGCACACCGCCACCGATCCTATACCTGTCAGGGCATGGACAATATCAATACCATTTGCATCCCTGTGTTTTGGAGAGTTTTAATTACAATCTCCCAGCAGATGTTGACTACATACGAGCAGGCAGTGTAACTGTCACCAACACCAATTTGATTACTCGCAGAGATCGTCAAAGCAATACACCCACTAGCACATCGCCAATTTATTCGGCGATATCTAGATTAAAAACTATTTTTACGCCCAAAGGCGCATTGCCGCAGGCCAAGGCAATGTCCTCATTTGACACTGCTGGAAATTCAACTGAGTTAGGTGGCAACAATTCAACTTACGTGCCAACACATATGGAAATACAATTGACATTGATACCAATACAGAGCCGTAGTCAGATGAGCAAACAGTTCAGTGTAAGAGAATTTGCACAAGGTAAGCTATTGCGCGGAGGATTCTGGTAATGCCAACATATTCAGCTACGAGCCCATATTACAACACAGGATATACACAATACTATCTTGATCTCATGATCAATCGTCCCATACCCAAAGAGAGCGATGATTTGCTGATGAGGATCAACACAGTGTACGAATATAGGCCAGACTTGTTGGCCTATGACTTGTATGAAACTCCTTCATTGTGGTGGGTGTTCTATCAACGCAACCCCAACACACTTGCAGCGCCGCCCTTGGATTTCAAAGTTGGTGTGGAAATTTATCTTCCAAAGATTACAACGCTGCGTTCAGTGCTGGGGTTCTAACATATGGCTTTTACATTTGAACAGGATTCAGGTACAGGCGGTTGGAAAGTCATTAATGATGCCACAGGCAAGATTTATTATGGATTTGACCCATTAGGGGCTGCAAATGACGCTATTAGATCGCTGCCTAATCTCCTGCCTAGCGAAAAAGCAGCATTACAGGAACAAGCTAGATCCATAGAAGCACAACTACGCCAACAAAACAAAGCTCAAAGTGCCGGCGAAGAAGTCAAACAATCAGGTGAGGCAAGTGTTACAAATCCACCACAACCCACACAAGTGCTGGAGCCCGACGGCAGAATCAATCGCAATGATCTCCCCGACTCAGGCAGCACTGCCGACAAACCCAAAACCAATGACACTTCTGCAGATGCAGGCTTGGCCAGTGAAACCAAACCTATCACAGCAACACAGGCAGTCAATAACCCACCCGGCCAAGGATCTCAACTGTTGGATCCCAATACTCAGCAGGCCAATCAAGGCAACGATGCAAAACCAACATCCAGTTACGGCCCAGGTGTGGGACAAGGCAATGATGATGCCAGTCCCACAAAAAATGCCACACGACAGGACATTGAACTCAGCTTCCAAGAAAATATTGAACCACAACCAAATGTACTAGATGACTATGCCAGTTACACCTATCAGATTTCTTTGTATTTGTTGAACACTGATGACTATAGAAAATTAATTCAAAGCGGACGTAATGAAAATATTGCCGCTGGTGATACTGGGATTGATGGTGGGCAACTGTTGATACAAAGCGGTGGTGCACAAAATGTAAGTGACATTACAGCCACAGTCAATGGTCAAACTTCTACAGTACGAAGTAGGAATCCTTATTTCACGCTTGATTACTATATTGACAGTCTGTCAATAAAAAATGTGTTGCCCGGCAAAGGCACTGGTATGGCCAGTGCCAGCACCAACCTTAAAATGACAGTAATTGAACCCAATGGAATAAGTTTAATTGATAATCTCAAAGACGCGGTACAGGCGTATGCAGGACTACAGGCATTTAGTTCGGCTATCTATTGTTTGGTGGTACGGTTTCGTGGATACGATGCAGATGGAAACCCAGTGTTGGTGGGCAAGAGTGACAGTGGTGGGTCAAAAACAGATCCGTACTCTATTGTAATCAAATACATTCCGTTCGGTATAACAGATATTAAATTCTCCGTCAGCAACAAATTGAGCACCTATGAAATAAACGGGGCTGCTATACCTTACTTGTTTAGGCTCAGACAAACAATTCCTTATGATGTAGAAATTACTGGTAGTACAGTGAGTGAAATGCTGGGAGGACAAAAAATAACCACCAGCAACTCCGAGGGTGTCAGGAATAATACCACCAGTCAGGCCAGCGGCGGCAAAAAAACTTCAACCAGTCCACGATCGCCAGGAACCGGCGCCAGTGGTTTTCCATTAAAGGGCGATGATCCCAGTAAAACAAACACCACAGTCAATGCCGCACCGTCAATAGATGCGCCAGGCACTGCAGCGTCAGCTCCACAAGGTACCAATACCAAAGCACGGGGGTTAATGCAGGCCATGAATGAATTTCAGGCCAACTTGGTAAAACAAGGCATCTACACCAAGCCTGACGAATTTGTGATTGAATTTGCCAACAACAGTATTGCCAATGCCACAATAAAGAAACCTGGGGATTTGGCCATTGACTTTACTCCCATGGACAACAGTGCAGGGGCTAGAAAATTAGATAGTGCTTTGAATCAGATGACTCCGTCACAGAGAAATTTTGGAATACGTCCCGGGCAAAGCATAATTCAAGCCATTGAAATGACTGTGCGTAACAGCAGTTATATCATAGACCAGCAACTTAAAATTGTTGATGAAGAAACACAACAGGAAAAACCCAACGGCACTCCTATAAAGAATTTTGCTTGGTTTAAAATATCAGTCAAAGCTGAACCCATTGGTACCCAGATAGATCCCAAGCGTGGTGATTATCCTTACAGATTTACTTTCATGGTCAGCATCTACGAAGTAAAATCCTTGATAAGTGCTTGGTTTCCACGTACACGGTTTCGTGGTGTGCATAAAAGCTACCCCTATTGGTTCACTGGACAGAATACCGCAGTGTTGGACTATCAACAAAATTTTGACAATCTCTATTATACAGTGGTGAGTGGATCAGCTGAGCAACTAGCAACACAGGTTACCAGTAATCTCACTGACATACCAAGGTTTGTTTATCAACCCGCCAGTGGGCAAAGTTCACAAGGTGCACAAGGTAAATCCAACGAACCAGCAGCCAACGCCGCAGATTATCTTTACAGCCCAGGTGACATTGGCAAAGTCAAAATAAAAATTCTTGGTGATCCGGCTTGGATAGCACAGGGTGAGATATTCCGTGGCAACGACCCACGCACATTTAGTTTCAGTGCATTTAATCCTGATGGCACAATAAATCTTGAATCACAAGAAATCTTGTTTGAAATCGTCTGGCAGCGTCCAGTTGATTATGACATTGATGGCACTGGGCTAATGGACCCAAATTTTATTTCTAATATTGGCAGAATTTAATCATGGCGATAAAAGAAAACCGAGCATTGAGAGATAAACGCAATGCTCTAGTAGACGAATTGGGCAAGATTAATGACCAATACAATACTTTGCGCGAAGATGTACTCAGCGGTGATCAACCACGAGCCGCCGCAGCCCTAGGCCCTCTGGAATCACTTGGCACGCAATTGGCAGCACTTTCACTGCAAGTGCGCAATGTTCAAGTAGACAACAGTACAGGAAATGATTTTGATCCCAAGTTGGCTCGAAGCCTAGAGGCATTAATTGACTTGGTTATTGATACACAAAATAACACGGCAATTGCAAAAAGTCTAGCAAACAAGGCCGTGAGAATCGGCGCCACACAAAACAACACACAAAGTGCCGGCGAAGAAGTCAAACAATCAGGCGATGCTGGCGTTACAAATCCAGCACCGCCCACACAGACTTTTACCAGTCCAGACGCTGCCACCACCACTGCCACACAACCAGATCCAGTGGTCGCTGTGTCTAACAGCAACACACCTGCTATTGGTGTTAGTTCCAGCCCTAGTCCAGACACTGCTGCAACAACACAAGCCAATGCTGAAGAGGCAGTGGACCAAACAAACGCATTACCTGAACAGTTCAGCACTGCTAACCGTGGTGCCACACAACAGAGTTATGTATTTTACGCCACAGAAATAACTAGCGAGTTCCGTCAAGGGAAATTTGAACAAACTCTAGAGGGATGTCTTTATATTTTCCCAAGGCCAAAAACCTCACAAGTTGTAGACTCCCCAGTTAGAGCTGCTGACCTTGGTAGCCAAAGTTTTGGATTGACTCCCAATAACAATACGCCTCGGGTCAATCCAACCAATAAAAAAGTAGCCTCGGCACAGGATGCAAGAAAAGCTACCATAGCCAGTCAGACGTTTCCTTTAAAAGACATAGTGGCACCTACCAACGTACGGGTCACTGCACAAGACAACACCCCAGATTCTAGATTTTTTGGCTTTTAGTATAATGCATAGAGGATAACATGGCAGATAACGTTTACACCACACATGGCAGACCCAAGGGATATAAATTTGATCGCGGTGGCGTGCCAGCGGAGATGGGACCTTATGTTGGCGAGGTAATGAATAATGTTGACAGCATTCGTTCGGGCCGCTTACAGGTTTATATTGAACAATTTTCAGGCGGTGATAAAACCAACAGCAAACTCTGGCGCACAGTGCGATACTTGCCGCCATTCTATGGGATAACACAAAAACCCAACGGTGGCGCTGCCGGCAATGGTACCTACACCAGCAATCAACACACCTATGGGATGTGGTTCACACCACCTGACATTGGGGTAAGAGTGATGTGCTTTTTTGTAGCAGGCGATCCGTCGCAGGGCTACTATCTTGGATGTATCCCTGAGCCTGGCGTGAGTCATATGATTCCGGCTATAGGTTCTGCCCCCAAAGGACAATATATTCCTGGCAACAAAACACAGGCCAAATACACTGAAACATCACCGCAGCAGCCAGTGACAGAAATCAACGCCAAGAGCAATTCAATCATCAGCAATCCTAGATTCTTTGATTCGCCTAAACCTATTCATGCTGTGATAGCCGGCACATTTTTCCAACAAGGACTTGACAAAGATCCTGAACGTGGTCCAACTAATAGTAGTTCACAGCGTGAAAGCCCCAGCGCAGTATATGGAATTTCAACGCCAGGTCGACCGGTATATCAAAGCGGAGTTGGCCCAAATGAAATTCGCAAAGCCTTGATGGCGAACAAACTCAGTCCAGCAGATGTAACGGTGATTGCACGTCAAGGTGGACATACCGTTGTCATGGACGATGGTGACCTAGAGAATCAAAATGCCATGATTCGCCTGCGCACCAGCAAAGGACATCAGATCACCATGAGTGACGATGGCAACTTCTTTTATATTGTGCATGCCAATGGGCTGACTTGGATCGAACTGGGCGTAGAAGGCACTGTGGATGTGTTCAGCACAAACTCTGTGAACATTAGAACACAGGGCACTATTAATTTACATGCTGACAAAGACATCAACATGTTTGCCGGAGAGAAGATCAATATCAAAGCAAAAATAAATGTTGGGGTGGAAAGCGATCAAACCATTACCACATTTAGTCAAGGAAAAACCACACTGTACAGCAAAGCTCAATTGGGCATACGAGCTGATGGATCTCTAGCACTCAAAGGTGCAGGAGGTAGTTTTGATGGCGGTGGAGCATTGAAACTCAAAGGTGGCCGCATTGATCTCAACGGCGGCGGTGCAGACGATGTGTCACCGGCTAAAATCATGACAAAGTACACCATGGACGACACAAAGTTTGATGTGTCAACTGGTTGGCAAGTGGAAATCAATAAATTACAAAGTGTTGTGACACGAGCTCCCACACACGAGCCTTGGCCTTATCATAACAAAGGAGTGGCTGTTGCAGTGACTATTGGCGAAGGCGTCAGTCCTCCACCTGCTGCTGTGCCGATACCAGAAAACGTTTCCATTACAAAGAACTAGCCATGGCAGATACAGCTGATAACAAATTGGTTTACACCGGAGACGACCCCATAGTCTGGAATCGGGTCAATAAGCTACGACTGGAACAAGGATTACCAGGTCTAACTCAGATAGGCCTCCCAAGACCCGTGGATGATGGTAAATCTTTCAGCAGCCCTTATTCACAATATACTCCCGCAACCAGTGCAGCCACGGGATCAGGATCTAAGTTTACTTTTAATTTTGGTGGGGAAAATTTTACAGTCAATGCACCCACCGGCACCACCGAAGCGCAGGCACGAGCAATTTTTGATCAGCAGGCCAGTACCGGAAGCCTTACTGGTTTAAAATCCGGGCAAACATTGGATGCTGCCAAACAATTTGCTGGAGGGTTGCTCAAAGCAGCCAGCCAACTCAATGTTTCACAATTGGCCAGTGGCCTAAGTGGATTATCCAGTGGTATAGGCGGCGGTATAAGCAGTGCCCTAGGAGCAGTGACACGGTTCACTGGAGGCGCAACTGGGGGAATAACCAGTGCCCTAGGAGCCGCGTCAAAGCTCACTGGTATACCCATCAAGAACCCCATGAATGTTGCTGATTTTGTCAAAGTTGGAGTTGGATCGGTCAAAGAAATAGGTGCACTAAGCAGCACACAAGTACAAGGTCTCTTGGGGCAGGCAGCAGCTAGTACCAAACAATCAGTTTCTGATTATAGCCTAGACAAAGGCATAGGACAGTATGGCATTAACCCGGCACAGTTGGAACAAACAGGATATTTAAAACCCGGAACACTAGCACAGTACACCAAGAATGCACAAGTAACACAGGCTGACATTGACGAAGCTCAACGAGTCAATGTATCAGGTGGCAGCACCACACCAGCACTCATTGCTTCAAATCGCAAAATCAAAGACGTGTTGAATGTTAGCGGTGTTTGGACTGGCAAAGGAGGTGTTAGTAATTTGACTTCTCTAGTAGGCGACTCCACCAAGCAACTGTCAGTGCAATCTAACATAATGGAAACCGGATATAAATCGTTGGAGAAAGCCGGAGTTATCACCGCCAGTACTGCCAAGGATGCAATAGGTGGCCTGGTACAATCAGCCGGAAAGGTCGGAGCTGCATTGACTGCTGCCTGGAGCAAAGGAACAGCACCAGCTGGCTCTGTTGATGCAATCAACAACTTGGCCAAGCAGGGCCTCACTGCAGTAAATTTTACAGATTTTAAATTACCTGCTGGCGCATCAGGTGAGCAAGTGGCCACTGGTGTAACAAACACTGTGAACCGCAAAGTGTTGAATCAATCAGTGGTGGCATTTATTGGTGATGCCAAAGTACCTGTGATAGATTATGGACAGGAATCTCTAACTAACCTCACCCAAGGGGTTGGGAGCTTTCTACCAAGTTTTGACGGCAACCTACAGAGTCTTGGCGGTTCTGTTGGTGCTGCTCTTTCAAGTAGTACATCTGATGAAAAGTTGATCTATACTGGTAATGATACAATAGTTTGGGATAGAATCAATCGTGAAAGACTACGACGTGGACTCTCGGGGTTGGCTGAGATAGGTTATCCAAGGCCCAAAGATGATGGCAAACCCTCCTCGCAATATCGGTAAATAAAATTATGACAACATTCATTGGCTATAACACCATTAACCAATTCAAAAAGTTTACCTTGGTAGATCGGGATCTCATCAAGCGTGATCTTCTCAACGCCTTTAACATACGCCAAGGTGAGCTAGTGGGTAGACCTGCGTATGGTAGTGCAATCTTTGATTTCTTGTTTGAACCACAGACTCTTGAAACCGAAATCGCCATGAAAAATGAAATACAACGTGTGGCCGGCGGCGATCCCAGGCTCACTGTGGCCAATGTCTACACCTATCCGCAGGAAAATGGTATCTTATTTGAACTGCAAATACAAATAGTGTCCAGCTCCAACGCCGAAATACTCTCTATATTCTTTGATCAAGAAACACGCCGGGCTAGTTACATATAACTGCGCGGTTTTCCGGGCCATAAATACATAATAATATATTACTATGGCTAAAACTACCAGACAAACAGTTATTTTTGGGGTCGAGGACTGGAAACAGATCTATCAGACCTATCGCGAAGCTGACTTCCAAAGCTACGATTTTGAGACTCTACGCAAGAGTTTCGTAGACTACTTGCGTTTGTATTATCCTGAAACTTTTAATGATTATATTGAAAGTTCGGAGTTTATTGCACTGCTAGATGTCATTGCTTTCATGGGACAAGCGTTAGCTTTCCGATCCGACTTAAATGCCCGTGAAAACTATATAGACACAGCCGAGCGTCGTGATTCTGTCAATCGGCTAGCCGGTTTGGTCAGTTACACTGCCAAACGCAATACCGCAGCACAAGGCCTGGTCAAAGTCACTGCAGTGTCTACCACGGAAAACATCACAGATTACAACGGCGTAGATTTGGCCAATATCACTGTGAACTGGAATGATCCCACAAACACAGACTGGTTTGAGCAGTTTACTTCTATTGTCAATGCAGCGTTGATCAACAGTCAACGCTACGGTAATCCCGGAAGCAATCAAACAATCATCAACGTTAAAACAGACGAATATACGTTGAATCTAGTACAAGGGTATTTGCCTGTGATTCCTTACACTGCCACAGTGGACGGAGTTAACATGCCGTTTGAAGCAGTCAATGCTACATCTTCGGGTCGAACATATTTGTATGAACCTGCTCCCCTGCCCAATGGTGCGTTTAACATCTTGTATCGTAACGATCAACTGGGCTTTGGTTCCAACAACACTGGATTTTTCTTTTTGTTCAAACAAGGATCGTTGCAGTCTGCAGATTTTAATCTAGCAGAAAAAGTCAGCAATCGTGTAGTTGCCATCAACATTGATGGTATCAACAACGAAGACCGTTGGTTGTTCCAACTTGATGACATTGGCACAGTTCAGTCTGAATGGTTGTACACTGAATCAGTTTATACTGCTGCTGCCGAACAGAGCACAACCGGACTGCGTAAAATTTATTCAACACAGAGTCGTAGCAATGATCAGATTTCTCTGACATTTGGTGATGGAGTGTTCTCTGCTATTCCGGTGGGACTATTCCGCGCCTATGTTAGATCATCAAACGGACTTGAATACATCATCAACCCCGAGGAAATGCAGAGCATTGTTTTACCAATCAGCTATGTGAGCCGTACTGGTCGAATTGAAACACTGACATTTACTGTAAATCTACAAACACCAGTAAGCAATGCACAGGTGCGAGAATCTATTGATGAGATCAAGCAACGTGCGCCTGCTCGTTATTACACACAGAATCGTATGGTCAACGGCGAAGATTACAATCTGTTTCCGTTCACCTTGTACAACTCAATTATCAAATCCAAGGCCCTGGCTCGCAGTGCAATTGGAACTTCTCGATATCTTGAATTAGTCGATACCACCAACAAGTATGCCAGTACCAATGTGTTTGGCAGTGATGGTGGTCTCTATAAAGATAATACGCTGCCCACATTTCAGTTCTCATGGTTCACTACCAACGATATATCTGACGCAGTCACAAATAAAGTTCAGCCAATTCTACTAGAACCTGGTATGCTGCAATTTTACTATGCTAATTTCATAAGGCCAAATCTTGTCACATTGAATATTTCATGGAATCAAAGCACTTCACTGACAAACTTATCCACTGGATATTTTAAAAATATTGCATCTCCGTTTGCTCCTTTTCCAGTGGGCTCGTTTTCCAGCAGCAATACAAAGTACATTGTACCCAACTCTCTAGTAAAGTTTGTTCCACCTGATGGATACTATTTTGATCAATTCAATCATTTAGTTGCAGGCATACCCACAGCCGACACTGACAAACTTTTTATCTGGGCCACCGTGACCGGGGTTATACTAGATGGCACCAATCAAGGCAAAGGTAATCTCACCAACGGTGCTGGACCAGTGGCCCTCAATAATTTTGTACCAACTGGAGCTATTGCCACACAAGTCATACCGTTGTTTCTGACGGATTTGCCTTCGACCATAGTTCAAAACATGATTGAATCAATTCGTTTATATCGTAATTTTGGTCTTGGTTATAATAATCTAACTTCAACCTGGTACATAATTACGCAAACAAATCTCAATGTCACCGGAGCGTTTAGTTTAGCCAGTCAACAGAGCACCGCTGGCGTTTACAGCGATGCAAGCTGGCTAATTGAATTTATAACCGATGGCACACAATATTCTGTGACCGCACGTGAGTTGACATATTATTTTGCGTCAGTACTGCAGACCCGCTTCTTTTTTGAATCTGGTGCCAGCATTTATGATTCACGAACAGGCACGGTAATCAAAGACTTTATTCGTGTATTAAAAACCAATAGTCAGCCCGCTAGCAATTTACCCTTGACCGGCGACACCACTATGCAAATTATTGGCCAGCCTGAACAAAGCGATGGTTATGTTGACGATTTCCAGGTCATTGTGAGCTTTCAAGACTCAGATTCTGATGGTGCAGCTGATAATCCAGATTTCTTTGAAGAAATAGTGGGACCAAATCCCACCACAGGTCAAAGTGGGTCATTGGTATTCTTAGAAGCCACTGTGGACTTTGATAATTTACAGCGATACCTGCTGACTGAAAAAGGATATGTGAATTATCAATACGGAACATTGTCAGAAATTACATCAAATTCTGATCAATATCTTGATGGTCAGGTATTTTACGCCTATGATGATAAGGGATTTTATGTATTGACTATTGCATTTGATGGTACTCGTACACTCACACAATCCACTGAATTCTTGGCAAGAACAGGCCGACAGGATCTGTACTATCAGTATCGCCACAACAGTTTATTGACTAATAGAATTGATCCATCAATCACAAATATCATTGATGTGTATGTTGTTACACAAGGTTACTACACTGCCTATCAAAACTGGATCAAAGATTCAACTGGCACTGTGGTTGAACCTATGGTGCCTACAATTGACGAGCTCACTACAGAATTTCAAAAGTTGCAAGATTACAAAATGATTTCAGATAATCTAATTTTAAATTCTGTGGTATTCAAACCTTTGTTTGGAGCCAAAGCCACAGCTGAACTACGTGCCACTATCAAAGTAATCAGAGCATCCAACAGCACGGCCAGTGTCAGTGAAATTAAGAATCTTGTTGTGGCCAGTCTCAACACTTATTTTACTATTGATAAATGGGACTTTGGTGATACATTCTACTTCTCTGAACTTGCAGCGTATATCCATTCGCAAATTGGAACTATTGTGAGTTCAGTGGTGCTGGTTCCAGTAAACCCACAAAAGAGTTTTGGTGACTTATATGAAATTAGATCAGCACCAAATGAGATCTTCGTCAACGCTGCCACAGTGGCAAACATCGAAGTTATTGATGCATTGACAAGTACCAACCTTAGAACAGCGTCTGGCAGCGGAGTTACCTACGCTGACCGCGGCGGTGGTAACTCGTCTAGTAGCGGCAGATCTGCCCCTGCAGGTTATCATTATATGCCAAACGGAACATTAATGGCAAACAGTGCAATGCCAGGTGGTAGTGGCTCATCTGGTAGTGGCTCATCTGGTAGTGGCTCATCTGGCGGAGGATCATATGGTAGTGGCTCATCTGGCGGAGGATCATATTAATGGCTAGAATCAGAACAGTAGATTTCTTACCAGAGATTTTTCAAACCTCAACCAATCGACAGTTTTTGGCCAGCACTCTTGATCAACTGGTACAAGAACCTTCATTTAAAAAAACCCAGGGATATATTGGTCGTAGAATTGGCCCAGGTATCAATCCCACCGATGCTGACTATGTGGTTGAACCCACAGCCGAGCGTGCCAACTATCAATTAGAGCCAGCGGTTGTTTTCAAGTTGCCTGACACAGACACTGTGTATGATGCCATCACTTATCCGGG
>Ga0181349_1000093_pt1 | contig 32947 bp, 57 predicted proteins | sample Su13VDMM110SD_FD_130106 | JGI IMG/M metagenome (GOLD analysis project Ga0181349, IMG submission 130106) | Freshwater viral communities from Lake Michigan, USA - Su13.VD.MM110.S.D | ecosystem: Environmental > Aquatic > Freshwater > Lake | place: USA: Michigan | collected 2013-07-16 | reverse complement strand
TGCTCTTCCGATCTGGGCACAGGGGTAGTAACCGTTTGCGTGTAGGAAAAACCGCTTTTGTTTTGGTTTAGTTTGAAGTGATTGGTTTATTTTGTCTGCGTGAGTTGCAAGATCGGTGGGCTGCTGCGAGAGGTGAGTTTGGGTCTGCTGGTATTAGGTGATCGGCTGTGAATGGGTCGTTAGGTTTCTTTCCTTCGCCACATATCCAGCAAGCAACGGCTGTTTCTCTTATTTGTTTTGCTCTTCTTTTGTAGTCGCCTTTGTAGTGAAGGCGTTCAGGTTTTGGGTGTTGCCTGTTCCAGAGTGTTTGGCAGTTGGTGCATCGTGTGGCGTTGCTTGTCAGCCTGCGACAGTTTAGGCAAGGTCTTTGAATCATCTTTGCTTGCGATGTTGTTGGTTAATTATTTTTGGTGTGGTGTTGTTCCATTTGATGTGATGGTGCAGGCGTTTGTTGTTTGTGCCCATTGTTCTTACTGTTACCTATGAAGGGTGCATGATGACGGTGTAAAATGATTTGAGGTAAGTTCCTGATTCTAAATAAGTTTCAGTCATTCCTCCTTTGTTCTTTTGTGTTTGATCTTGTGTAAGCATTATTGCGGTCGTGGTGAAATATAGTTTGCCTCGTGAGCCTTCCAGAACATAAGTGTTTACGTCCTCGTTGATTCTGCCTACGAATGTTGTTGGGTTATCTGTTCTGAATAGGAACGAGTTCATCGCTTTGCGTAGTAAAGGTTTGTTGATTGTTGCACCCTCTAGCCCACCAATAAAGTCGCCTCCTTGAGCCATCGCTACTGTTGATGCACCCGAATCATTTAAGAACTTGATCATGGCTTGTATCACTGCGTCTAAACATTTTGTTTCAACAACTTTGAGTTTGTTTTCTGATGGGTAGCGGTATTGAAACGAGTTGTAGTCATCATCTAACTGCATAAAGTATTCAAGCCCTGAGTCTTTTGCTATTTGAAATGATGCGTTTCTTGCACAAACTATTGTTTGAAGGTTGTTGCTTGTGTCGGCTAGGTCAAATGTTTTGCTTACTGCTTTTTTGTCAAACATCAAAACATTTTCATCACCGTAACGCAATCGGTACTGGTCAGCAGTTTCATCTTCATTATCAATTATAAAATAAATGTTTCCTGTGTAACCACATTTTCTAAGAGTTTCATAAGTAGATACATTGTCAGGTCTGCCGTGTGTCAAGATGAAGGCTGCAAAAGTTTTATTCGGGTTCATTTAGTTCGCTGTCCAATAACTCTTTCATCGTTGTAGCGAACACTGCATAACCGTTCGCTATCGCATCATTTGCATCAATGATCACAAGTGCAGATGCTTCTATTAGTTTCTGTATTTGTGGGGTTTGATGTGGATAGTATTCTGCGATCTTTTGGTAGTTGAATACGATGTGTCGGGCTGCTGCAAAGATTAAGAAGTTTGATATTTCTGTATCAGGTTCTAGTTTTTTGATTTGATCTACAAGTTGGTTGTATTTTGTGAAGTCAGCCAGTTCGCTTATTTGTGGTTTTTCGCCAACAATTTCATATTGTGGGGCTTTCAGGGTTTGGGTGTATTTTTGAAACTCATCTTGCAATCTGTTTTCATTCTCTATGTCTGCCAACAATTCGTCTAACGCATCGCCATCAAACCCTGTGCCATCTAATCCTGTTGGGGTTTGTTCTAGGTGTTTCAATAGTTCTGCCAGCCCTGCATCATCGTAAGAGGCTAGGTCGGTTGTTCTGTTGTCTGCTAACAGGATTCGTGTTGCGTCATCATCATCTTTGCTTTCAATGAAGCCGACAGCGATTTGTGACCAGCCTAAAGATTTTGCTGCTCGCCAAGTGTGGTTGCCTGCAAGGATTTGGTTTGTGCGCCGATCAACAACTATCGGTCGGTACTGTCCATGTGCTTTTAATGATTCTGAGATTGCGCCGATGTCGCCTTGTCGCACATTCTTGGGGTGTGGTTCAATACTGTTTACATCTACTGTTGCAAAATCTATTTGTCTCTGTTCCATCTCAATCCTTTTCAATCGTATATTTTGTGAGGCTCAAAACTATGAGCCTGCCTTCAGACGTTACACCTAGCCAAGTTGGTGCATCACTATCGCAGAGACACCCAACAGTTCGTTTCGGGTCTTGCTGAAAAGTGTGGTTGCAGTTGTGGCATCTAATTTTCATAGTTCAGAGAATCTTCTGCCAGCGAGTTTTTTGTTGAAGTGTTTAATGTTGTTTGCTGGTATGCCAACAAGATTAGTTTTAAGCAAGATTGCAAGCAGGTCGGTTGCGTCTTGGCTCTCGTAGCCTGCGTCAATGATTGCTTGTTCATCAACAAAAACATCTGCCCTGCGATCATCAGATTGAATTAGATCATCTTGTAATCCTCCTGTTGAGTAAAGCCACCTGAAATTAGTTGGTGCGTTTAAGCCGTGTTCTTTGAGCATCGCCACTTCTTTTGTGTAGGCATAAAACAAAACTTCAGGATTATTAAAGGCGATATTGAACCAAAGGTTTAGATAGGTTTCTGAATAGAAGTCGCCTGAGTCGTGTATGCGCACTGCTGCACCACCATTGCGCACCCAACCTTGCAGCCATTTGTCATCGGTTAGTTCTGCGCCTTCAGGCGTAACTCGTGGCTCGTAAGTTGGTTTGAATCGTTTATGGCTCAACTCTTTGTTAATCAGTTCTTTGAAAAGGTCAGGTTGATCAAGTGTTAGGCGTAAGTTTTTTGTGTGCGCTGCAAGAACATTTGAGAAAAGATATGTGCCGTTGCGTGCGTAACAAACCTGTGCACAAGCGCCAGCATTTGGACAGGTCTTAAAAATCTTGCCATCTAATCGCACATACCAAGCAGGTATCGCAAAATTAAATATGCGGTGTGGTTTAAGTTCGCTGTTTTGTGTCAGCAACGGCATTTGTTTTAGAGTTCTTGACCTTGCGACATCGCAACCTGAATACGAAAGACAGTAGATCGCAAAGCGACAACTTCTGTTCGTAGCAACTCATAGGCAACCCTTAATGCATCTCGTTCTTCTCGCAGACGATCTAACGCCACTTGCATATCGTCTGTGCGTGCTTGCCAGTGTTGTACTTCTGCGTTCAATGAATCACTCATTTGTTTGTCCTTTGATCAGTTGATATTCAAATTCTTCTGCCTGTTCAAACGCCAACAAACAATCTTTGGTATCACTGCCACTTAGTGAGTGCCTGAAAATGCAGTCAGCGTAACCGCCGTTCAAACCTCTAACGCTTAATTCATCGTAGAGATCGCCAGCGATTCTTCGCCAGTCAGTCATTTGTTTTCTTCCTCGCTGTTGTGTTCTTCTTCCCATTCACAGTATGAGCAAGTCCCATCATCATTGTTCCAGTTAGCGCAAACGCATCTGCGGTGAGGGTTTGTCGTTTCAATCTCAATTTTTGTATCTAAATATTCTTGCTCTGACATCATTTCTTCGCCCTTCTTCGTGTGATCTCGTTTTCTAAAGCCTCAACAGTTTCAATTAAATGCTCTGCTTCAACTTGCCCAACACTTAATCTTCTCAAGAACGCTACAGCGCTTTCTAAATCTTTGATTGTCATCAGTCCTCTTCATAAAATAAAGTCCTTGTGGCAGCAATACTTCCAACGCTCAAGAGGGGTTGAAAACGTTGGGTGCATACCACAAGGACACTTTGAGCCTATCGGCTACGACCTGTTAAATACTTCTTTCGTTCACGCTGATATGACCATTGGTAAGCAACCAAAATGAATGACCTTGTTGCTGCACCGAGTAGCGCACCCATCACAATCCCCCACAGTATCCAATCTGTTTGGGTTGTTTCATCAAACGGGCTTTGTGGCATAACAAGAGTGATAAGCATGAACGCAACGCCTGCCAGTGAACATTTTAGTTTTGTTTTTGAAGTTAGGTCACGCATCATTTGTTTCCGATCTCATCAATGTTGTAATCAACTTTTTCTACCTTGCACAAGTGCACCCGTTCCTCACTCAGTGTCATCATAGATTTAAGGAACTCTTGTGCGCCTGTTGTTATGTCTGTGCCTTCTGATGCGAGGCTTAACAGGTTCATTAGCCAGTCAAGTGCGCCCATATCCTCTGCCTCATCTGTCCAGTCGTTCATCGCCACGACAAGCCTGATTTCAAATAATGCTGTATCGCCTGATGAGACTAGTTCTATGTGATCTAGTGAATGTTTAGTAACTTTCATTTCTGTTCCTCCTCTTGGTTAGTTTGTTTATAACTTTGTTTTGAACTGTTTTGGAAGTTTCTTAGCACAAGATGAACCGATTGGAAACCAGCCCTGTGATTCATCACCAATATTAATTTGAGTGGTTACATCAACAAGCGCACCGCCTACTGTCATATGAACAAAGAAGCCATTGTCACGAGCGTTATCGGTCAGCAACTGATCACAAAGTCGGCAAGAATCACTGCCTTTTGTGTTTCTGTTGTGTTTCTTTTGGTTTGCTTCTTTTTGATCTATGGTGAGCAAATCCCATTCTGATTTTGGCAAGATTTGAATTGTCTCACCGTTTGATGTTGTAAACATTTTCATAAGTCCTCCTCTTGAACTTTGTTTATTTTGCGCTTACTGACGGTGCCATTGAAAAAGTGCCCAATGGGTAACAATATTCGCCTTCACCATTCAAACGAATTTTTACTGTTTTGATTTGGTTGTGATAAGTCACGCTCACTGTTTTTGCTGTTCGCTTAACAACTGTGAACCTAAAAACACAATCGTAATCACATGCTGAGCGAGCAGATAATTCTTGACCAATTTGAAATTTCTTGTTTACTGTTTCCATTTGAAGTCCCTCTCTTGAACTATCAACTTTTGTTGATGTATTAAATATAACCTGACCAACAACAAAACCCTCAACTATCAAACATATAAAAACACTCTAAAACCCTTATTTTGCGCTGTTTTCAAAGATTTTCTAAAACAATTTTTTTATCAGAAACTTTTTAGGGCTGTTTCTGCCACGCTGACCAGCCCACCACATCAAACAAAACTTTAGCCATACGCAAATTAGTAAACGCATCAAGCAAAGGTTCTTGCTCGCAAATGTTGTGCTTCTTACAAAACAAACCTGCGTACTGTTTATGCGTCTGCAACCAGTGAACGCCATTGAGTTGCATCAAGCCAGTATCCGATCTGTGATTCCACTCAGATACGCCAGTGATATTGCAAAACTTGTCCACCTTGTCACCGCCTCTACGATTCGGACAGCAGCCTGATTCACGAGCAGAAATCATATTCACTTTCTCTAAATGTTTTTCAGCCCAACCAGCAGCCAAAGCAACCTGATCAATCCAAGAACAATCGCCCCACATAAACTGTTTCGGGTAAACGTAATCGGCTGCAACAATGTCTATCGCATCAACACGAACGAGGCTGTCTAGATCAACAGCAACACTTCTAAAATCGTTAGGTGCGCTCACAGCGTGAGCAATTCCACCCAACCAAATAAAACATACACAAATTCCTGCAATAACTTTTTTCATATAACTCCGATTCACCTTGTCCTCCTTCTGAACGTGGTTGTTGGTTTATTAGTTTTCTTTGTTCTGTCCTTGACAGGTCGTGGCGTAGTCGCTCATCGTTCGCCTCAGTCGGCGTATGTCTCAACCCTACCATTTCTGTTGCTCTTGTTTTTACACATATATTTTTATTTATATGTATATGTATGAAGTAAGTAAGTCAGTTTTCTAAATCCCCCATCGCACTGCCTCACTGCGATTCCCAACTCTTTTATTATTCGCCTCACACCACAATTACTTGCAGCGTGATCTACCCTCGTTGCCGAGTGTCACCAACTGCCATGCGAACGGTTTAGGTCTATGAGTATTCTTCTCGTTATCGGTAACAATTATTTTCTACAGATACACCTTTTAACAACTCTGTACTGGTGACCTAAATGAAGTTCTGTGTAGCAATCATCTAAAAGTGTTTTGTCTGCGAAGTTCCAGCGCTCGCCATTATCCCAACCTTGACCTAAACAGATTTCACAGTTTTGAACCATCGCTGGAATTGTGTAAGCGTGCAACTGCCGAAACACTCGGTGCACTTCTTTAAGGCTTGGAAACTTTTCAAACTGATCCATTATCAGTGGGATAATTTTGCGTGCATCTTCAACGCTTTGAAAGGTTAGGAAGTCATCGCTAGTCCACGCACTCTTAACAGTGTTGCGTGCAATCTGACTTGTCGGGAACAGACCACAAATGCGATCAATCATGCCTTCTATCTGTGCAGTGTTCATTATGCCTCCTCTTTAAGGTTTCTAAATATAGCCCAGTGTGAATCAACTTCAACAAACTTTTCTTTTTCACTATATTTTGTGTCTTTTTCTACTATTGGTGCAGCCATAAAATCTGCACCGCTAATAAACAAAGCGTGGGTGCGCTCGTGGTTCAACATCACAAACCAAGTTTCAACATTTGCTTCAACAAACTTTCGTTTGCGTGCCGAGAAATGTATCTGCTCAAAAGGAAAGTGTTTGCCTTGCCAGTTGTGTTTAACCTCTACTTCAAAAGCGAACAACCTGCTCCATCGCAAAGCCAAAATATCTATACCAAACTTGTCAGGGTTTATAAACGATTTGTAGCCTTTACTGTTGAGCCACTCAACGATCTGAAACTTTGCCCAATCGTCTTGCTCATAATGTTCTTGGCTAAAAACTTTGCTCACGCTGTGCCTTCATAAAAGTCGTGCATGGCAGGTCGCACCAATTCCTCCCAAGTACTTAACTTGATGATCACTAAGCCCTCTTTGCCCCAATCATCAGGCATCAGAATCGCTCGGGTAGGTTTACACCTAGACCCGTAATCTGACTCGTTAGAACGCACCTGAGCGTCTATACGACCCCACGCAGTGACCACAGCGCCTATCTGCTTGCCAGATTTGACCTCATTTGCGAACAGGACATCTTGCCAGTTCTCTTCATTAGCATCACCAAACTTGTTTGAAGGTGCAACACCAAGACGCTTACGAGCCACACGCTGCTTGCTCAATCCTTTTGTGCGTGATCGTTTGCCTCGTGCTGTCGGGTCAGCGCAACCCTTCACACGCTTATCGCCATCTTTAGAAGGTCTGCCAAGTGTCCCAAACTTTGGGCAATCTGTTAGCGTGCACTTTTCTTTGTTGCCTTGACAGTCGCCCTTGCGTTCATCACTCATATTCCGCACATACCTTCACACTCTTGAGCGAACCCATCATCAAACAAACTGAAAATACCTTTTTCTTTATCGCTGCGCAAATCAACTTCATCAAGAGGTTTCATGCTTGAGTGCAAACCAGTGAAACCAAAACGCTGTTTTAATCTTTCTTTCTGTCTTAAAGCGTGGTCAAAATCAACTGCATCTTGCCATTCTTCAGGGTTGTTTTTAAGTTCACGCCACTCGTCATTTCGTTTGAACGGACAGCCGATACACGCAGAGCGTGGTGGCTTGTCGTAGCCGTGATCTAAACACCACTGAACACAATCCTGCCGAGTGATCTTTTTATCAACAAGCGGATATTCATTTCTTAGCCAAGAGAAAGCAGGGTCACGCATACGCTGAGACTCATCGTAAGAAATACCGATTATCGTTGTTATTAAATGTTCTTTAGATCGTTGCCCTTTTTTGAGTCCTGCAAGTTCACGCTGTACTTTTAGCAACGGTTTAATTTTGTATTCATTGGTGCACTGGCGCATCAACATAGATGACTTGCCTTCTTTGTTTAAAGTGTAAAGAGGCATCGTAGCGAAGCGTGTTTCTGATTCTAAGAAATCTGTTTTAATGTTGCCTGCTGAAACTTTGTAAAAAGGCATCTTGTTCTCTGCCATTAACAATTCAAGTTTCTCTAAATGTTTATAAACTGCTTGCGGTTCCCAACCCGTGTCGGAAAATATTACTGCGTCAGCCTTTTCAATCTCGCCGTGAATCATCATTAACAGCAAAGCAGTTGATTGCACACCAGCCCCAAGTGACAAAACCCTTAAAGGCTTAGAAACTTTTTGTTCATCAGTCATGATCAACTACTTCATCATTCTTTGTTTGCTGACCACGCATTAAACAATCTTTCTTCAATGCACCAATTATTGAAAGTCTCAAGATTTCTAACATATGAATCAAAACATTTCTGTTATGAAGATTCATCGGAGTTTTATGCAACTCGTTTTCTAAAACATCAAACAGAAACTCGTGATAATCAACAAAACCAGCCTGAAATTCTTTTTTACTGAATTCGCTCAGATGGTAATTGTAAACCCGAAACAAGTTCCATTTGTCTTCCGTTTCGTTATATTCACCTTTATTGTTAGTCTCATTCATCATCTGGTTCTTTCTCACCGCAAAAAGGTTTCTGCGGAACAACACGTTTAATAAAACACGAACATAACCTAGCCTTCATCTCACTCTGTGCCTCTCATCTCTGATCACACGCCGTTCAGCAGGTGTTTTGCCGCCATACATACCCCACTTATCATCGGTATCAGGAAACGCCAAAACAAGTTCTAAACATTGTTGGGTGACAGTACAGCGAGCGCAAATCTCTCTTGCATCATTCCAGCCAGCATCGGTAATTGCTAACCCGATGCCAGTTGGAGGAAAGAACACAGTGTGCTTAATACCACGACAAGCAGCAGCCTCTCGCCAATGATCACGCTTCTCAACCATTAAAAAGGTTCTTCAGGTGCACCAGTTTGAAGATTCATAATATGTTTAATCAACTCTGAACCCTCCTTTGTGGTCAAAGTGTTTAAGTTTTGTTTGCTAAACAATTCTTGAATCAAAGGCGCAACATCGCCATTCAACTTTTCTTTAGCCAACTTAGATATCAAACCCTTCTGCTTATCCGAAACCAAACCAGTGATTGAAGTAACTGTTGCAGGCTTAGTAAACACTTCTTCAATCTGTTTTATAGTCATCGGACTTGCAGGGTGGTTTTGTTTTGCTTGTTGGACAGGCGCAGGCGTTAATGCGTGTTCCCAGTCTTGTTTAGACCAGAGGCTTAAACAGATACCAAAGCGCATCGCAGCGTTTCGCAAGAAGTCGCCAACTAATTCTTTTTCATAATCAGGTTTATCTGAACGCACTGAGCCAACACCAATTAACGATTTATTTAACAGCGTGAGAGTTGCCCACATTGTTATCATTCCGTTTGCTTCGTGTGTTGCTGGTCTGCCATCTTGCCAAGCGACAGGCTGCCAATTCCACATCGGGTCAATCTCAATCAAGATTCGTGTGATCTCGCTGTGCGAAACATAACTGAGGTTTATTCCGTTGCGTGGAATTGTTCCCACGATCTTTGGGTCAGGTGTTGCGTACTGCTCTAACACTGCTTTCAGCATTAGTGCTTCTGTTTCGTTACTCATTAGTTTGCCTTCTTTCTGTGTGTTCTCATCACACGATAGGGATTACCTTGCTTCTCATATTGCTTTACTAACTCAGGTTGCTCACTCTTTAATCGGGTCATATCAAAAGACATCTTGCCAGCCTGCTGCTTCCACGAAACAACCTGCACACCATTCACCAAACCAATCTCATGACCTTTTAACATTTGTGCAATCGCATCTTTCGCTTTAGTTTCCAACTCTGTCGCCTGCTTGCTTTGCTGTCTAGCATCTTCTAAAGCAACCAACCAATCAATCACTTGAACGTCAAGTTCAACACTGGTGGGTTCAACTTTATAGATTCGTGTGATGTCATCAGCAGAAAAGTTGTTTAACTCTTCATCAGGCACAACGCCTTGATCAATCCAATCACCGAACACTTCTGCCTCTAACCGCAGACTATCTATCGCCTCACGGTTCTCAGGACAGCAAACCATACTGATCTTTAAGTCACGGTCAAGAACACTGAACCAAACAGGACAATTCAATACTGCTTGCTGAGTCCAGCCCTGCCACAACCATTCGGCAGGCAAATCTGTTGCATCGTTAATTGAATATCGTGTAGTTGTTTTTGCTTCAACAACAACGCTTGGTGCAAGTTCAGAATCAACACCATCAAGCGAAACCGAGAACCTGTCCTCACGATAAACATATTCAGGCGTATAAATGTTTACACCAAGAAACTCTGACGCTGCCTCAAGCAAAGGTTTCTCTAATAAGTTGCCTCGCCTAAACACTGCTGAATCTGGCTGCACTACTGGCTCGTTAAGTTTGTCTGCGAACAGTTCACCACGAGTTTTATAAGGTGAAGCACCCATTAGCACTGGCACATCAGATGCACCGAACACGCACCTGCCTTGCTCATCACGCCATCTACTCAGCAACCATTCTTTGCTTCCGTGTTTCTCTTTCAATGTTCTTTTCATCTTTACCTCCTCAGGTATTTGCTAATTGCATTCTTACTTAGGGGTGTTACACAGTTGTTTTCAATTCTTTCCAACCACAAGCATCACACGCAAACACATTTGCAGCCAGTTGTTTTGCGCAACCACGACAAGAGATGCCCCTGCGCCTACGCTGACCGTGTTCTTTGAAACCCTCATCATGTGCTTTGACATAGTGAATCATATGGTCAGTAATGTTCTTAAACTGTTCACCGCAAACTGCGCACTGGCAAGTGAATTTAGTTTTCATAAGCCCTCGTGAACTCATAAGCCCTCTTAAAAGTCCAAACATTGGGATCATTCAAAGATTTCACTTTGCGTAAAGACTTCACTTGGTTAGTTAAGTTGTTAAAGTTTTTGCGATCATCACTTGAACCATCAGGCGAGTTGTTGTAAACAAACCAATCACATTCACTAATCAAGTGATCAAGTTCTATAGGTGTCACATCAACGCTGACACCTGTTTTAGTTTTCGTTGCCCGATCTAACACATTGAACAACACTGCGCCTCGCTCATCTATCGCAGCGTTGTCATTGAAGTAGCCTCGTGTCTTGCATTCCTCTAGGAACGCTTTACCTAATCTGATTTTCATTTAGTCCTCCTCTTGAACTTGAATGTTATGAATTGCTCTGATAAGTAAAGCGTCTGCTACATCTACAAATCCTGCTTCGCCATCTGTCTCGTACTCTAAGTGCCAATCACATTCATCTTTGAATATCTGAAAACTTTCATCAGTTAGAAAACGGTAGTGAACTGCTCTGCCTATTTTAATTGGATTGTTTACTGCTTCAATGAAATCTTGCGTTGCTTGTTTCTGACCTGCTTTCCAACTTGAAGGCTTGCAGTATTTTAAATCGCCGTGAAAACTCTCAACAGTGATTTCGCACTTGTCCCTAAATCGTTTTGGAACTTTAACTAATTTCATAAGTCCTCCTCTTGAACTTTTGTTATCTCATTGATAAGTATTTGAATCCGACTCGCTGCTGTCGCAAACCTATTGAACTCTGCTTTTGCTTCTTTGTTTGATTTGTCGTATGAATATTCACCGTACCAATTATCTGCAGTGATCTTGCATTCGTTTACTAACGATTTCCAACCTCTAAGGTTTGCGATCACACTTGTTGTTTTTCTGCCATCAATATAACTGCCAACTTTTATGATTGCTGTTGGCTGGCATTCAAAGATTGCGTCAAACATTCTGTCTTGAATGTCTCTGATCACCCAATCGCTTAAATTTAATTTGTATGTCTGGTCGCTTGTCATAAGTCCTCCTCTTGAACTATCAGGCTGTTTGCCTGATAAGACAAGTATATCAAATAGCAAACCAACTCAAAACCAAAACAACTAAAACAACCCGACAAAGCCTATATACCATATAGGTTAAAAAGATTTTCAAAGATTTTTTAGACTAAAACAAAGGCACGAGGAGTTGCCTCAACATTCCTATCAAGGCAACTCAACTCGTAGCGCAAAACGGAGAAGGAGTACATCTCACGCCAAACCGAACACTACATCAAAACTTTCATACTGCGCACCATCTCAACAGGCACAGCCAAAATATGATCACACTCATCACCAGTAAGAGACTGCGCTAAAACAATATGCCTCGGCTTCGCATCAGGCAACAAAAAACCTACCGATTCAACAACAGCAGGTTCAACATCAATATCTGCAACATCAATCCAAGTAGAAGCAACAGAGTGAGCATCGTGCCAAACAATTAGCGCAATCGTTGCCACAAACTACCAGCCTTCTTTTTTACGATCAACACAAAACACTGGCGCTTGAATCGTGATGTTTCTTTCAGGTGTAATAATTGCTAACGCTTGTTGCGGTGCTTCGTGACCGAACCCCATTAACATCGCATACTCGTCAAAACCTTTTAGACTTCCGTTCACAATCATTGACGGTGTAGAAATGTATTGATGCCAGTGACCGAGCCACAAAGTTTGAAACGATTTGCCTGTTGCCATATATCGTGATTGTTTTCTTGCACGCATACGCATAATCGGTGGATAGATACCGCCGATACCGCCACCGCCCGAAACTTGATCGCCGTGAGTTATCAAATGTCCGTGATCATAAATCTTGATCAACGCATCAGCAGATTCAGGAATATCAAAACTGATTCGCTTATCTAATCTGAAATGTCGTTCAACCATTTTAGATAACAGGTAATCAAAGTTTGTTTTCACACGCTGCTTCATACGAGGCTTGCGAGTAGTCCTGCCGTGATTACCGACCACACTTGTCACGAAACATTCGCCGAACTCATCTGTCAAAAGTTGTAGAGCAGCAGCAACCTGTTCAGACCAAAACAGTAGCGACCCGATCATTGTGTCCTCATTAGTCAAAGCAAGTTCTTCGTGGATATCGCCAGTGAAAATGTCGCCACCCAAGATCACAACAATCCCATCGTAAGAAACACCTGATAGATAGTGGCGTGAAAGTTTGATCACATTCTGCGCCCACTTTTCTAAACGCATCACAGCGATCTCACGGTTGTAACAGTTCAAGCCTTCCATCTCATCAACATTCACCACTTCGTCAAAATGTGTGTCCGATAAAATAACTACGAGTGTCGCTGCCGATAGTTTAGGTTTCGTTGGCACAAGCCACGCTGGAGGATTAATCGCAGTACCTTCAGCACGATCAACAATCTGCAAACATCTTTCAACGCTTTCAAGTTGTGTAGTCAATCGTGCGTTTTGGTTAGCGAAACTGTCACGCTGCTTGCGCAGTCTCACTAACTCTGTTTCAAATTGTGTTTGCTGCTCACTCTGTAAATCATCTTTCAGGCTCATAAATGTTTAACCCTGAACCTGCCAACAGACTGCCTACTAACTTCAAAACCTCGCTCGTTCAAAACTTTAGCGATAACAGTTGATTGAATAGTTTCATCTGCTAAAGCGACCAGCAAATCTTGCTGATCTTGTTTTTCTAAACTGTTAAGAATTGTGTCAAGCCCACTTTTAGCGCCACCTGTTTTGCTAGGTGAGTTTTTTATCTGATCTAGTAACTTGCCCATTCAATGTGCCTTCTTCGTGTTGGTTGATATGTTTTTCTAACTTGTCATCTACCCGATTAACTGTTTTGAAAATCATTCTTAACTGCGACTGAACTATGGCGTGATCTTCACTATTAGTTTTGTTTGCTTCTCTTGCTTCTTTCTTAAACGATTGCATAAAGCCAACAATGATTGCGCCTATCGCACCGATCAAGGCAACAACTATTGCTGAACTATCCATTAGATAGCCTCAACCGTTAATGGTATCGCACTAAACGCTGCTCGCATAGCCTCAGCATCATCAGCCATCTTTGGCGACAGTTCAAAGTGCAGCCAATCACCCATCGGCGCACCGTGAATCTCAGACTTCGTATAAACAGTCCAAGCCTTACGATCACAACGCCAACCCCTACCGTGAGGTATCGGGTAATAATCCAAGATGCACTCAAGCCCAAAAGCGTCAGCGTGCTTCACAACAAAATCCATCGCCTGCATCGCCTGCTTACGACCACCCTCTTTAATGCCTTTCGTGTTTGAACTGTCCTTATGATTTGGTTTGAATCTGAAAGATAGATCAACTGCACGCCCTGTAGCATGCACAGATAACACACCTTGTTTGCCTCGCATAGAACGATTCACAAAACTTCCGTTATTCCACAGCGCAGGGTAACGCTTGCAAAGTTGGTTAATAAAAACTGTTAAACCTTTACGCTCACCAGTCGCAATACCATCTTTGTTACCTGTATAGATTCGTTGCATAGCAAACTATTTTGTACGCCCGAACGCAGGGTCATTCGTGTTCAACCATCTCAACACTGGTGGAATCAGAGCAGCAACGGCAGCCTTACCTAAATCCTCAGGCGAATAGTTGCCTGTTGATGCGACAGCGACAACGGCTGCGAGCACACTTCTGGCATAAGACTTTAGGGCTGCTTTGTGTTTGCAATCAATTTTCATAATGATTACGGTATCACTTTTATTCCGTTTCTAGAATAGATGTGCAACCATAATGGCGTTAAACAATATTTTAAGTACGCATTAGACACTACTGTTCGCCCTCGCACTTAGAAACAAAACAGGCTCGTGATTAGAAACAATCACCAAGTTGAACCCATAGTTAAAAACAAAGACCCGTGATCAAAACAGGTCTGAACCTAAACACCGAAGCATCTAGGGTAGAAAACATTTTGGTAAGCCTAGAAACCCGTTTAGGGGTACAATACCGCAACTTAGGCAACATTTATACCGCAACTTGTGGTGCTTGAATCGTGCCATCATCACCAAAGAAACACTCAGGATTCAAACCCTTCGCAATCGTCATCGCCTGCGTGTTTGTCATTGTAGAAAAGTTCCATTTATCTAAACCTGTCAGATCACAATCAGACCAAACATAGCCAACAACTGTTTCAGCGTCTTTCATAAAACCACCCGATGCTTGACCGCCACGACTACGAATCAAAGGCTCAGGAGTAGAACCCTCAGGTCGGCTAATAGTCCACTGTGCATATTTCATAATAGTTCCTTTGCTTTTTCTTGTTGCGCTTGAATCATAGGTTTAAGAACACCGATCTGATCTAAGGCTTCTAGGTGCGCCCAACCTGCACCGCCAGCCATCATCTGTAGATTTGCTTGCCTGCCGAGTCGTGCCTGCCAGTAATCAGGTTGCGATTCGTCTATTTGTTGGCGTGTGAAGTGAGGCATCGCATCATACATTTTGATTAACTCATCAAGTTCACGGCGTGCGCCGATAGCAACAAGCCGTGTTCGTTCTAAACCGAGTTCTTTAATGTCTGCGTCTATCGCATCAATCTCGTCACCTGTAGCACGAAGTTTTGCTATCTCTAGTTCAGTTTTCTTGTTCGCCATTCCGACTTCTTTTATCGTGTAGTACAGGGCTTCTAGTTCTCTGCATACTTGAACGAATTGCATTTCGGGTGTGTCGTGTTGCCCGACCACAAAGCGTTCTAGTTGGTATGGGGTGCGTGGCATCTGGCATTCAATGAAAGAGAGTTGGATATCTTCACGCATCAGAACACACCGCAATCCGCAAACGAAAATACCTTTGAACTCGCCGTTGTCAAAGTAGCAGCAAGAGTTGTCCTTGTTTCTGTATCATAAGCAAGTTTTTGGATTGCATTTGTTCTTGGCGTAGTACCGCCACCAACATAACTAGCGACACCTGTATCAGCCATACTCGTAGTTCCATTTATTATTGCCGATAAGGTAGCGGTCAAAGTTGTTCTAGTCTCAGTAGAAAATAGAAGTTTGTCAATTCGTGACAAGTCACCACTAACGCCAGTACCACCGAAAACATATCCAGCGACACCATTATCTGCCGATGCGCTTGTGCTAGAGCAAATTGTAGTCAAAGTTGCCGCTAAGGTGCTTTTAGTGTCAGTTGAAAAAAGAAGTTTGTCTATCCGATTATAATTACCAACAGGATTATCCGTACCACCGTTAAAATATCCTGCGACACCTGAGTTTGCCATCGCAGAGAAAGTAAAAATTGGTGTGCTTAAAACTGCTGCAAGAGTTGCTCTTGTATCTGATGAGAAAGTTAATTTATCTATTCTGTCCACTTCATCGCCACCACCAAAATAACCAGCAACACCTGAGTTTGCCATTGACGCTAAGTTGATGTTTGCGCCACCAAGAACAGCAACCAAATTAGTTTTTGTGTCAGCAGGAAACGCCAACTTCTGAATTGAAGTCACACCGACACTAGCGTTGTAGTCATAACCACCACCAAAATAGCCTGCGACACCAGAGTTTGCGCAACTACCGCCAGCATAGATAGCAGTTGTTAAAGTTGCCGAGATCGTGGATTTTGTTTCAGTACCGAAAGCGAGTTTGTCTATGTTTGTTAAACCGCCACCGCTTACCGCACCGCCACCAAAATATCCTGCAACACTGACACGCCTATCGTTAGTTGGCATCCAGTCAGATATGTAGGTTGAGACTAAACCTCTAGAATCAAAACGCATCAGAACACCCCACAATCAGCAAATGCACCAGCGAGACTAGATTTTGTGGCTGGCAACGCTGTACCAACCGAACGAGTATCTGACGGAAAAGCAAACTTATCAACAGTCGTCTGATAAGTGTTTGCTTGATTCTGTCCACCAAGAGCGTAACCTGCAACACCTACATCGGCGTAACCCGACAAATTAAGTCGCACGCCTATCAAACCCGTACCGAGTGTGGACTTAGTTTCCGTTGAATAAGTTAATTTATCAACCGTAGCGTAATAAGTTGAACCAGTATCTCCACCACCCATCATGTAGCCTGCAACACCTGAATTACTAAACGCCGATAAACCCTCTACAGCATTAGTTGTCGTTGCTGTTACTGCTGTGGCTGTATCTGACGGAAAAGTTTGTTTCTCTATACTGTTCAAATAACTGCCACTTTGACCAGCAGCAATATAACCAGCAACAGCGTTGTTGCTAAAACTTCCTGCCTCACGGCGAGCAGTAGTTAAAGATGTTCCCGTAGTGCGAGTTTCTGCTGGCATCGCAAACTTATCTACTGTTCCAACTATTCCAGCCGATGTGTCACCGCCGACTGCATAACACGCCACTCCATTATTAGACCAAGCGCCAAGTCTAAAATTAGCAGCACTTAAACCTGTGCCGAGAGTCGTTTTTGTATCTAACGGAAAAGTTAATTTATCTATAGTGGTAACTCTTGCACCATCATTACCGCCAACAAAATATCCTGCAACTCCACTATTTACAAAACCTGCAAGAGCAGAAACATTACTTGTCAAAGTTGCACTCAATGTAGTTGCTGTGTCTGATGAAAAAGTATTCTTATAAATTGCGGTAGAATTACCGCCACCAATATAACCAGAGCGAAATTGATACGGCTCATCACCTAACGGCATCCAGTCACTTAGATATGTTGAAACCCTAGTACGAGGTGCGTGCGGTCTTGGCACAAAAACCTAAACAGTAATTCGGTTTACATATCCGTGTAACAAGATCACATTGGCTGTACCAGCGAACGCTTTAACAACAAGCGAGTTCTGCAACAACAAACCAGCACAAACCAAAACAAGCCCCGACTCAGCAAGCACAGTCAATTCAATATTGCCATCAGGCGCAGAAGCCTCACCCCACTCCAAAGTCAATTTTACTGACGAAGCAGAACTGTTCACCGCATACAACCAAATCTCGTCAAGATTACTAGTGCCCGAAACTGCTGTATGAATTGTTGTGCCAGCCGTAGCAGTCGCAGCAACCTTGATCGCTTTACCATTCGTGCTACCTGAAAGAAGTTGCTTGCTAAATGTTGATGCCATAATGTCCTTTTGTTATCCGAATACTTGACTAGCCAAAATACCTTGATCACTATCAGCAGCACCACCCGAACCGCCAAGATTAGCAATCCAAGTATTAGTTGCCTGCTTAATCAAAGTAGCCACCTGATACTGACCGAGAATAAGAGAAGTAGAAAGCGAATTAACTGTCACGCCTGCACCAGCAGTCAAAGTTACTGCGCCTGCACCTAACTGAATAACCTGTATGCGAACACCAACAGCGAACGCTACAGAGGCGTTTGGTGGGATTGTGAGCGTGCTTGCTGAAGCGTTACTCATCGTAACCTGTTTGCCTGAATCAGTTAAAACAAGTGTGTACGAAGTTCCTGTTTGCGTGTTTACATCATCAGACCATACGCTGTCTTGAAGCGTGTTCATCTGTGCAGCGGTCAGGATTTGCGCTGCTGTAAACGATTGGCGTGCCATTTCGGTTATTGTACACTAAGCAAGGGCGTTGTCGCCATCAAGCGTGCCAAATGTGGCATCATTCAAAATCAGTTGATACAAGATTTCAGCATTAAACAAACCAATAGAAACACGATGCTCGCCTGCCGTAATCTGATGGTTCAATCTTTCTATCGCATAAAAATCTGTCACAGAAGCAGGCGAACCAGTAGTGAAAGTGCGCTTAATAGAAACTGTGTCCTGCAACTCTAAAGCGTTAATCGTGTTGCGGTTGCCAGCCGACATCGCAGAAACAACCAAACCTAGATCATCAAAACGGTACTGCGGATTCTTATACAAGCCCAACAGATAGTTCGCCAAAGTAAGCGCAGCAGTATTATCTGCCAGCAACAAATCACTTAACGCCAAAGTAGAAACACCGAACTCGGTTTGCGAGGCAGCATCATCAGCAGGCTGAACTGTGCCACCTTGAACTGTTGCTTGAACCCTGTTATACAGAAACTCTTGACCATAAACAACTGATAGCGCTGTGTAAGGAATGTTCGTGCCATCATCAGCGAACACCGCCGAGATAGTTGCAAAGGTTGCTGCAAGGCGATCAGTGAAAGTGAGTTTGCCATCAGCAGAAATAAAACAAGCACCCTGTTCACTTGTGGCGATCTGTTGCAGATATGTTAAGGCGTTTGTGTTTGCATCAATTTGGAAAGCACCTAGCGTTGTCAAACCTGTAGCAATATCTCTAGTAGCAGCAGGGTAGGCGATCTCAGGCAAATCTAAAAGGTAGCCAACCCTCGCACCCGATAACTCTACCGATGGTGTGATGTCTGCTTCAACAACTGTGTTCGCTAACAAAACAAAATCATCAGCCGAAGTAATCTCAACCGTACTCAAATTGTAATTGTATTGAACATCAATATCGGTTATACGCCCTGTAAAAAGATAGTTGCTGCCTGATTGAACTGTAACTTTTCTACGAGGTACAACACCCGAACGACCTGCTGTTGCATCGTAATAAGGCGAGGCTGTGTTGATCGGGTCAAACCTTCTATCGTTATTTAACAAAGTGATTGAACATTGACCTGCGTTGAATTGTGCAAACTGATCTTGACGACCACGAGTAATAGAAATGTTTTGACAAAACTCGGTGATATCTACGCCGAGAAGGTTTCCATCTAAAACATATTCAGTATTATCTAAAACGCCTGCAACTGCGTCATCTAAACGAAACTGATTAGTAACGAAACCAACCTCAGCAAGAACAGTTAGAACTTCACCCGATGCAAGAGTAGTTGCCACTATGCCACCGTAATCGGAATAGCACCGTTCGTTCGCTCATACCTTTTCAAAGCATTAACAATCTGTGTCCCGATGTCTTTACCATCTGCACCCATACCTGCGGTAACAGAAATGTTGTATGTGTTGCCCATATTGCCTAAACGATCTAAAGGAATAATTGCTTCCGCACCTGCTTCGCCAACCATTCCGAGCATCGCTTTGGTAACAATTCCACCATTAGCAAAAGGTGTTGCCCGTCTAGCGAATAAAGCATCTGCTTGATCTTGAGTTATGAAACCTCTGCTTACGGCAGTTTGTTCAGCGATATTTGACATAGAACCACCAAAAGCAGAAGGAACTGTTATTGTCGCAACAGGTGCAACAACACTCGCAGCAGTTTCAACAACTGCTTTAACAGCCTCAACAACATCAGCGATAACAGTAGCGACAGGTGCAACAACAGAAGAAACAACACTCACAACTTCTTGCGCAGCGTCAGCAGTTTTCTTGAGCACAGCAGGGACACCTTTGCCAGCGTCAGCACGCTTTTGTTCTGCCTCAGCCAATGCCTCAACAGCATCTTTCTCACGCTCAAGCGCATCAACAACTTTGTCAGAAGCATTAACTTGTGCAGCCTTAGCCTCATTAACTTTCTCTAGCGCCTCTGTGTAAGCATCAGAGCCAATCTTTGCGCCATTCACAACCTCATCAAGCATTGTTTGTGCTTCTGTTAAAGCGTCAGTTGCTTCTGCTTGCGAGTCTGTCGCATCGGCAACATTTAGTTTCGCTTGCGCTAAAGCGATCTCTGCTTCACGGATATTCGTTAAGTTTGATTCAGGGTCAGCACGAACCTCAGCAAGTTTCTTTTCAGCATCTTTAACAGCAAAAATTGATGCTTCAACATCGTAGCCAGACTTCTCTAATGATCGTTGCGCCTTTGTAAGCAACTTCTGTTTGTCGTTTGCTTGCTTGCTGTCTCGCCCATACCCTCTGATTATTTGGTTAAAGTTTTCTTGAGCCAAAGAAAGTTTCTGTGTCGCCTCACTCAAAGCAGTGTTTGCTTCTAGAACTTGTTTTGTTGCGTCACGAGCAGAACGCTGTGCCTGTGTTACACCTTTGATTGCGTCAATATATTTTTTTAGTTTCTCTGTAACAGTTTCAACTACTTTTGCAACCCCACCAGTAGCAGGTTCATTAGTGGTGGTAACAGGTGAAAAGGTTGCGTTAGTGCCTTGCCGTTCAGCATTTTTTACAGACTGCAACGCCCTTGCATTTGCTTCTATCTGTTTCGCAGAGTTCTTTGCAGCGTTAGCGATACGCCCGAACGAAACCTCACCAATCTTTGCAATCAATGGCAGACCAGCACCAAAAACATTTGCAGCCTTAATTAACAAATTGATTCCACTGATCATAATGTTGATACCGAAAATCCAAGAATTGACTAAAAACTCTAGATAGTTGATAATGAAATTGATTACAGCATTAACAACCTTGCGAAAAGTTTCAAAGTTTTTGTACGCATAAATACTCGCAGCACCAAAAGCGATAACAGCAAGAACGATTGCACCAACAGTTAAAGCAATAGGTGCAGCAGCAGCCGAAGCAGCAGCAGCCGTAGCACCAAACGCAGTCATCACCACTGTTGAAATACTCATCGCCAAATTAAAAGCAATAACAGCAACAGCCAGAGAACCAAAAGCGATAGCAAAAATCATTACAAGTTTTTGATTGCGATCTATAAAATCAAACAACGATATAAGCATTGATGTAAATTTTTCTAGAACAGGCAACAAAGCAACACCTAAAGATTCTTGTAATTCATTGAAATTGTTTTTAAGTATTTTCATTCTGCCAGCAGCAGTATCGGCAGCGTTAGCAGTTGCACCACTGAAAGTATTTGATAACTGTTGGAAGATTACTTCTGTGCTTGCGCCATCTTTGATCAACTCTCTTAGAGCAGGTGAGAGGCGTTGAAGTGCTTTGTAGTTGCCAGCGTATGCTTTCGCTAGCGCATCGGAAACTGTTCCGAGTGGTGCAGATGAGGCTGTTGCGATGTCTTGAGCGAGTGCCAAACCTTTTGTCGCAACAGTTAGATCGCCTGAACCGATGACCAGTGAACTTAAAGCAGCACGCAACTCTGTGTCGGCTGTGCCTGATGCTTTTGACATCGCCGTAATAAGTTCTTCAGTTGAAGCAATCGTTGCTGAACTTGCGCCAACAACTTTTTGTAAAGTTTGTGCCAGTTTTGCTTGCTCAACTTCATCTGCTGCTGCTGCCTGTGCAGCCTTAAACCCTGCAACAGATAACGCCCCAAGCACAGCGACAGCAGGCAGAAACGCTTTCTTGAGAACGAACGCCGATTTTTCTGCAGTCGTTTCAAGTTTTTTGAATTCGGCAATCGCTTTTGATATACCTTTAGAATCAAAATCGGTGATGATGTTAATGCCAACAGCCATAAATTACCTTGTGCCTTGTGCATTAATTCTTTTTGTAGTGTAGCCATCAACTTCTTTGACAACTTTCAGAACTGCTTCTTCAATTAAATGTTCATTATTTTTAACTGCACCAAACATAATACGAGAACGAAATGTTTTGTGTCCTACTGATCTAACTGATTCCTGTTGCTTATCAAGATTTGCAACAAACCTCTGTCCTGATGTTGAACCTTTGCCAAGTTTGCCTGCTAACCGTGAACCTGCTGAATCATAAACTTGTGCGCCACCATCATTTTGTTGGATACGCAAAATAGCGTATTCACCTTTTGCAGTCTTTCTTTGAAATCCACCTGACATCGCTTTAACAGAACTTTTAGAAGGTTTATACGCTGGCATTCTTGCAATACCTCTACGCCCACCTGATGTATGCCAGTTTGATAATGGCGGTGATTTAGAAAAGCGATCAGCAACAAGATCAGACAAATCTTTTGCAGCGTCTTGCAACTTCGTTCTAAACTCTTTGAATAGTTCTTTCTCATAGTTCTTTAGATAGAACAGTGTCTCATTGACGCCGTAAAACTTTATTTCACTTTGCATAGTCGCACATCATACTTTATTTACGCCTGAGATTTGATTGCTTAACAACCCAACGATGATAAGCCAACATCGTGTTCAACATTGATTCGCTCTCATTGAGTAGAACTGTTGGCGCAATATGATACTCGTGAGCAAGGTGAGCGATCAGCCAGTGTGCGGAATCATCACCGAACTTTATTTCTCTAAAGGGCTTTCAGCCTCATCTCGTGGCAACACCTGCGCAACAGTACCAATCCAGTCGGGGTCAAACTTTAATTTAGTTTTGTTCCGATGTGTAAGAGCAGACCAAGCAAGCCACGCAAGATCAGTTAAACGCATCTCTTGTTCAAACTTAACTACAGATCGTTGCCAAGTTCTTTCAAACCCTACAAAGTCGGCGAACACTGCATCAACAGGTTCTTTCGTACCATCAAGATATTCAACTTCTAAAGCAATTCGCACTAGTTCTCCTTCTAATAGTTTTTATTTATGCAGTTGTTTTAACGAGTGTTCCGCCAGTAAACGATAGTGAAGTCATCGCCAATTCACCGACTGCGCCTGCCACAGGCGTATGCGCTGCGAGGAACGTACCGCTCAAAGTGTAAAGAGGGTTTGTGGCGCTTGTTGCTGCACTACTTCCACGCACCGTAACTGATGTCCGTGTGCCAACAAGCGGATAGATAGTTGCTTCAACATTTGATGCTGCGAAGTCCTGCATAAATTCAATGTCGCACGAATTGTTTTGCAACCCACCTGCGAAACTATGACCAAGTGAGCCGAACGCCGTTACTTCAACGCTGTCAATTTCGTAATTCAAAGAAACGCTGTTGGATTTATTACTGAGTACCACACCGTTGACCGTGATATCTGCATCTGTTAAAACTAAAACTGCCATATTTATTTGTCCATTTCTTTCGGTTCTTGTTTGAGTACTTTAACATTAACTTCAGCAAGATGTCCACCAGCAACAAGCGCATCAACATTCAAGCCTTCAAGATCATCGCCGTTAATGTTGTCGCCCTGTTTACCGAGTGTGCAGTTGTCGCTTATAACTTTATAGTTTGTCATCACATTCCTATCCGTGAACAGTTACTTGAAATTGGATTTGTAAAAACTCTGCATCAGCAGAATTCAAACTTGTTATGTTCGCACCCGATGGTAGCACCAAAGTTTGACACACGCCACCAAGTGTTTTATCTGATTCAATCGCTGCACGAATACTGGTAGCACCTGAGTAGGAAAGAAAACCATCAAGAATTGTGTAAGCATTCCGATCAACATATCTGCCAACAATTACGAAAACAGTCCAGTCCATAGTGACATCACCGCCACCCATCGCACGATGATAATTAACAGAGTTCAAAACAGGAAACGCCAACGGCGGATTGAGTTGCTCAGGTTGATAAGCAGAAGTGCGAAGCCCAGAGATCGTAGCGAGGCGTGTAGCAAGCCCTGAAGCGACCTGAGAGACTGTGGCAGGCATTAAGCGATACCAAACCTGCGATACGGCGACAGAAGATCACGCACATCAGGGTCAACAGCACGAACCGTTATCGCCATATCAGCGAACCCCACAACACCTAGAGAGGCGTTAAGGCGTGCGAACTGGCGCATAGAAAGAAGAATTGTTGCTTGGTTAATATCATCAGGGATTGCAGCCCAACCCCAAACTGTTGTTACTTGAACAGTCTCAAACGCTGGCGTAGTCAAAAGAGGAAAAGTATTGCCACCAACCATTCGTGCCGATTCATAAGGTCGTGGAAAGATCGGAACATTTCTAGGCTGTAAAACATAATCTACGCCTTGTGTCAAAGTCTGAGCATAAGTGCCGTTACCTAACGAATCAATTTTGATAGTAACTGTTGCAGTCGCAACATCTCTATTAAACACCAACAGATATTCGTTGTAAGGAAACATCGGAACAGCAGTGCTAGTCGTCTGGTAAAAGAATCTGCCTGTGTAACCATCAATACGCCGAGAAGCAGACTCAATGGCATTTTCTAAAAGCGTGTCATCAGTTGAATCAGTAATGCGCAACGCAGATTTCAATTCGGCAAGAGTGCAGTAACCGTTCGTAATTGCCATATTTTATTCTTTCTTTTTTTTGCCACGATTCAATGATGCCGTTTCTGTTTTCAATTCTTGCACAGCAACTTCAACATCTATTTCAGGGGTCATATATTTGTGATCAAAACCTGCCTCACGAAGCGCAACATCAACCGCTTTAACACGATCTTTCAAACCCCTGCGCTCGTAGCCTGCACGCTCTGCAAGTAATGATTGAATATATTTACTCATTTGTTTTCTCCATAAATAGTAAGGGTTGCTGACACCCCGAAGGATATCAGCAACCCGAACAACTATTTGATCAACTTAGAAAGTTGGTGTTACTAATCCCGTACCGCCGATAAGCGCAAACGCTTTGTCATATCGGTTTGCTGTGAACGCTGAGTAACCATAAACAATCATTGTTACATCAAGTTCAGCAGCCTTTGGTTGCTCAAATCGCAACATCATTGGCTCACCTGAACCTTGTTCAAACAAGTGTGCTTCTTGAGTGTTACCCAAAATGATTACGTCTTCGTTTGTACCTGTACCATTTGTGGTGATGACGTTTGCGTCAGTGATTACTGGCAAGCCAAGAATTGTGTATCCGCTATTTCCGTACACTGGCGCACCATTACCTGAAGCAATCGCAGGCTGACCATTGAAGTTAGGCACTGGCACAGCCAATGGTCGCTTCTGATCATCAAGTGAAGCCAAGATGAAAGCAAGTCGGCGTGGGTGCATCAACATAAAGTTCGGACCAGCGAAGAAGTTTGTTTGAATTCGCTGAATTGCATCAGCCAACTTCGGGTACAACTCAGGCACAGTCGGCGATGCGTCTGTGTAAGTTACAACCTGCGTGATCACATTGGTTAGTGATGTTGCACTTGTTGTTACGAACAGCGAATCAAGATTCGTGTGGTATGCACTAACAAGGTCAGCCATAACTAGTGAATCAATGTTCGTGCCACGCTCAATAGATTGGCGTGAAACATTCTGCTGACCTGCAACGGTAACGATTGAAACATCAAGTTTCGTGTCGTCCATATTTGTTTCTTGGACAGCAGCACCTTCAGTTTGAACTGCCGTTGCTGAACCTGTTGTTACTTTGCTAATGCTGATAACTAAACCTTGATCAGGTAGTTGATGTTTGCGAGCAACATCTAGGAACGGGCGACCTGCACGAGCGAACGGCGCAGCCAACTCGGTCAAGAATTGTGGCACGATAAGTCCAGCAAAGTTTGCGCTGGTCACATCACGGCGTTCAATCTTTTCTTCGTTCATGTGGCGAGCCAAACGCTGTTGCGCTGAGAAGTCATTGTTGAACTGTGCTGCGTAAGCATCTTTCAAGAAAGATGATTCTGCTTGTGCGCTGTATGTGCGTGCCTCAGACTTTACGACTGTTCCACCAACAGCGACATCAAACTTTTTTTCTTTGCGAAGTTCTGCTGCTTCTGCTGAACGCTTTTCAAGTTCAGAGTGCTTTTCAATTTGCTCATCAAGTGAACGAACCTCAGCAAGAGTTGAAGTGATATCTGCATCTTCTTCAACTGTCAGTTCTCGGATTTCTGTTTGTGCTGCGACAACAACTGCTTCTGCTTTTGCAAGTGCAGCATCACGCTTTTCAATAAGTGATTTACTAAATGACATTGTGACCTCCTATGGTCAATCGGTTTATTTTTTTATCCGAGTGTTAGAGGTAGTGACCCAATCGGGTCGGCTGCTTAACGGCTGCGTAACTTCTCTACCGCTATCTGCGATTTTCGCAAACGCAATAGTGAAGTCGGTGCGATAGTAACAGATTCATTTCTTGAACGCAACTCGGCAACAGTTTCTTCATAAGCAGGAAAGGTAACAACACTGACATCAAACAGTTGCACTTCTTTAAGTTCACGCACAGAACGATCAGCATTGTACGAATCTTTGATGGTGCGAAAAGCGAAACTCATTTGTGAAAGGTCGCCACGTTTCATCGCAGAAATAATTCTTGCAGCGTCAGGGTTGCTTGGGTCTAGGTCTGCTTCAACTCGCAAGCCACGTTCATCTTCTTCTAGAACGAGTGTGCCAGATTTGGTTCTTGCCAGTGGCACGCCTTCATGATCAACCAGCAGGCGAACATCTGCGCCATCGTTAATAGTTTTACTAAAAGCACCACGCCTAACATATTCAACAAATGGCATCGGCTCAGAAGGTGAATCAAAAACTGATGCGTAACCAACCAAAGTATTGCCATCGCCTTCGGCACGCATCTCAAGGTTGCTGTAAGCGATAGTTCTTTTCTCGTCAATCGGTTTAGCAATCCAATTAAATGTTTCAGTCATAGTTACCTCACAATAGTTTATTTTAGTTATCTTTGCTACTGCTTGAATACTTCGGGTGAGAAGGTTTCAACAGATCATTATCGGTTACATATTTTGGATTCGCTGGCGCACCTGTTCTGCACAGAAACAGAAATGCGTTCACTCTTGCCATCGCCCACTGTGCCCTGCCCACATTTGGTCGGTGAGATGTTGAGAACGCACCTGCACCACGCCGATACACAGATTTCAAAGCGCCAAGAGTTGTACGAGTCCAGTCAGGTCGGTTGCGTTCTTTCATCTTGTCATTATGTTCTTGCACTTTGTTTTGTAACGCTTTATTGGTTGCTTCATTAAGAACGATGCCACCTGTTTTGCCTTGCGCTGAACCCTCAGGATTTTTTTCGCTGCCTTGAATCTGATCTTTCTTAGGTGCAGGCGCACGAGTCTCATTTTCTAACTGGCTAACAATTCTTTCAGCGTATGCCTGTGTTCTTCGTGCGCTTGCTTTGCTTGCACCGCCACCCCACAACAACATCGCCACAAGTCCAGCAGTAATTTCTGAACCTTGCACAGCATCAAGATCAACAATATGGCGAGCAATCCACGGCGATATTTTGCGCCACTTGTTTTCGCTCAACGCTTCACCATTTGCCATACGGCGTGCATCAGCAACAGTTGCAGACACAAGCCCATCACCTGATTCACCTTCACCATGCAACACAAGCCCACGCTTTGCACTGGCTCGCATAAATGCTGGCGCAACAAGATTCACTGCCCTGTATTCTTCATCATCGTCCATCTCACTTAAATTCATTGTTTCATCTTCAATTTCATCTTCTAATTCTTCTTGCCCTTCCATATGTGCAGCCTTCGCTGCCATCAACAAATTGATTGCCTCATCAATCGCTGCGTTCATCTGCTCATTTCTTTGCGAGCGTTCATCAGCCGTAGCAATATTTAGTGCTGTCATCTGATCTAATGCTTCTTCATGTGTAGCGTGACAGCCACCATCTACAGGAATTGTTGAACCAACTTTTACTACGGCGTGTCCGTCACAATTTTCTGCGTTCATAATTACTTCGTAAGGCATATCAATCCAAGTCAGGTGTCAAAATACGAACATCGGTTGTGCCAGTATTAGCGACACCATACAAAGTTTCTCCGAATGGTAAAATAATTGTTATCGTTTGATTGTTTGGTAAATGTAAACCATTAGATGAACTCACTGCACTGTTCCCTAAATATGTGCTTCCGCTTGTTGAGTGCAAGTAACAGGTGCGAGGTTGGTTGTCTGCTGCCATGATTAAAGTCGGTGAAGTTGTGACCGATACAGATTTTGAGATCATAAATGATTCCTACTTCTCAGGTGGTATTGCATCAGTGCCGATGTTCGGTGTAATTGAAGGTGCAACAAACTCGTTGCCACCTTCATAAGGTTCACGGTTCTCAATCTCTCGTGCCTCGTTCGGTGTCATCGTGCCCGAAAGAATCTGCAACTGCTGAGCCTTAACACGAGTCATCAAGTCTGCTCGCAAAAACTCTGAAGCATTGAAACGAACCTGCTGTGTTAGTGGCAACATTTCACTAAACGCTGTTTCTAATCTACGAACCCAACCGAGCAAAGTGTATTGATAAAACGCTGAACCTACTGCTTCAAGATTTTGATATGTCTGCGAGTCGCCACCTGTACCAATAATTAAATGCAACGGTATCCGATAGACACGAGCGATATCACGAATAATAGATTCCTTGTGTTCAAGCATTTGCATATCAGCAGCACTAGTTGTTATCGGTCGCCATTTCAAACCGCCTTGCAAAACTGCTGGCTTACGATGTTTATAGTGTGATTCCTCCCACGAATCTCTTATCTGTCTTGCTTGATCAGGTGTTAGTGCACCATCAGTTTCTAAAACCGATGATGGTGTTGCACCTTCACCATAGAACTGCGCTAAAAATCTATCCATCGCTAAACCCATACCGACTGTGTTTCTCATTGTGTCAATCGGTGAAACACCACGCAACTGATTCGGCAAAATCAGCCAGTGAATCGCACGAATGTCTTTGCTTGAATATTGTTGTTTGCCTAACTCATAAACCATTTCGCCTGTGTCGGTTTCAACAATTTTGTTAATCGCTTTCGGGTGAATGTTTCGCATCTCTAAAGGCAAACCATTTGAACCCTGCGGTGCATAAATGTATGCGTTGCCATGCAAGGCAAGAGTTGCCATTGTCTGATGAACAAACTCAAACATATTTTGCCGATCATTCGGGCGTTGCAGAACTGATGGTGTCGGCAATTTTTCTATGCGACCACCACGAGTGCGAGTAAGTTCTAGAGGCATCGCAGCAATAGAATCTGCAAGAATAGTTACAGCAGAAATAACTGCACTATGTGCCAACGCTGTTAATTCAGTTACGATCTCGCCTGTATAGTTCGGATAGTAAGGTCGTGCCGATATTTGATATGGGTCTATCGCAGTCGGCAAAGCACGCTGTTCAGACTTCCGAAACAAACTCATACTGTAAAGCCTCCAGCGACAATCAAAATTATTCCCAAAACAATAACACCAATCGGAACACTAAATGTTGCGATGCCACCGACAACAAGAATTGCACCAACAATTTCCATCGCTGTAGTTATGTTTTGTTTGTTCATCATTTCCAAATGTCCAGTACTGAAGGTTGTATAACTGCTGTCGCTCTAGTTGTTGCACGATCTAATGCCATAACCATAGCAATACAAGCATCAATCTTGCGCCTTGATTTGCCTTTACTTAAACGCCACCCTGTATCAGTCATGCGTTGCGCTGCTGACAAGACTTGATCTGTGAATGTTGGTGAACCATCGTGTGCCACTTTGTTGTTCACAATCATTTCGTAGGCGTTACCGCAAGCAGGTATCATTCGTGCAGCAGATTGACCAAACTCAACCATCGGCAAACCATCATCGCTTAACGCTTCTGCACTTCTTTGAAAGTAGGCAGGGTCGTAGGCGAACTCTTGCACCTGATAAGTCTGATGAAGTTCACGCAAATACTTTTCAACGTCAGCAACATCAACGCCTTCTAAACTTGGTTGCCAAATCTTTGCACGAACAACAACTTTTTCACCTTGTGGTTGAGCAATAACCACGCCGATACTGTCATGTTTTAGTGCCATATCAATCCCAATCCAGACAGGTTCAGTCGTGTTTAGATCAAGATCGGACACGCATTGTTCCCAACCGCCCACAGGTAGCCACGATTCTTGCGACCTTACCCACTGGTTCAGTCGCCAACGGCGCATACCCATCTCGGAAGTTTGTTTAACAGCAACAGCAAGATCATCGGGGTCAAGAAGTTTTTCTGCAAGGTTAGGGTTTGCTATGCGCCACGCTTTGCGGTCATCAATAGCGCAGTCTGTTGGTGCTTCCCACCACCAAAACCCGAACGAGTCATCATCAACCTCATTTGATGCAACTTGTTTACCGTATTGATACAACTTGCCTGCGAGTGAATCTAAATCGTAGCCAGCAGTGGTGATACTGATTGTCAGAGGTTCTATTCGTGCGCCTGAGCCTAAAGTCATTTGATCATAAAGGTCGTGGCTTGACTGTCCCCAGAGTTCATCAAATAAAACGAGTGATGGATTCAATCCCGCCTGACCTTTGAAGTCTGATGAGAGAACACGGAACACAGAACCGAAGCGTGGCATTTCAATAGCATCACGATAAATTTTTGATTCAGCATTAAGCAAAGGACTATTAACAATCTGCTGTTTCGCCTCATTGAAAATGATGCGTGCTTGCTGCCTGTCATTTGCTACCGCATAAACTTCCGAACCTGATTCGCCTGCAATCATTCCATAAACACCAACAGCAGAAAGCATTAAACTTTTGCCTTGCTTGCGAGGTAAACCAATTAGTGCACGCCGATAACGCAAACGCCCTGTTACATCATCACGTTCATAAAGTGAACGAAGCAACCACTTCTGCCAGTTAGTGAACTGCAAAGGCTCACCTGATCTGAAACCTTTAAGAACATTAAAATAATTTTCAGCAAAATCAATTATCTCATCGCCATCAGTTGAAACATTTTTGCGTGCAGTATAAAACGCAGGCTTCCACTTATCTGCTGGTTGAACGCTTTTCGGCAATCCGTTTATGTAAGTCGCTGAACTCGTGCTTTGTTGTTTCACCTGTTCCTAACAATCCTCGCTCCGATGGGCTGAACCCCACTTGCCCCAATAGTGTAATGATTTGGCGATCTACTTCACGCAGTGCACGCCGTTCACGCCACAAAGTCTGATCGTTCTGCAACATAACCCTCAAGCGTGTTCTTTCCTCTGTTGCTTCGCACAACATTAAAACGAGTTCGGTATCCATATTTTGTTTAAGCCAACTCGCACCTGACTGCCAGACCTGATTCCACAAGTTCAAACCTTGAACCCCCAACGGTCTAAATGGTTCAGGGATATGCGATGAAGCAAGTATTGTGATCTCAGCCAGCGCCACAACCTCAGGCAACTTCCGCCCTGAAGGATTACCTATGCGCCGTTTACGCTCAACAGGCTTACGATTAGAACCGCCTGAACCTTTGCCACCCATTTATTTAGTATGGCACAAGATCACGCTGCAACAGAACTTGTAACAAGAATCTGCTTGATGTGTTTGCACTCAACTTTTCGGAAGGTGTTATGTGGGCAACTGCAAGACCAGCCCAAATCGGTTTGAGACACATCGTAAAATCTGTCGCCTGAACTAGAAGCAACTTGATATATCGCATCAGCGATAACTTGTTGGCGCACAAACTTCTGCCGATCAACTGGCTCAACCCAATCAAACCCCAAAGCGTCAGCGACACCACGCTCAGTGCCATCATCAATCTGTTCTGCGCCACGAAACAAACCGAACTGCGACAACTTCAAACCCTGAGCCTTAGCCTTCTGACGCATCAACACATTCAACTCTTTAGAACCTGTGATGTACCAAAGGAACGAACCCCATTGGCGAGGCGTAGCGCACCAAATGTCCACGCCTAAAGCGTCACCGTTCAAACCGATAATGCCATGAGATGCCTGCTCGCCTAAACGCTCAAAGAAAACTTCTTCAGGCAAAACAATATCTGAAAGTGAGTTTGCTTGAACCACAATGTCAAGATCGCCAACTTGATCTGCTCGCCTGCGAAACGAACCACCAACCTCAACGAGCAAACCCTGCGCCTCAAAGTGTGAGACAAGACCAGAAGCAACAGGCGCAACTTCGCTAAACGCTCTGCGAAGTTTCATTCTGTGATCTGCAATTCTTTGGCATATTCAATCGCTTCATTTCGTGAACCTTGCACAAAATATCTGTGATCATTTTCAACACTGACCAGCCCATGAACAACTTTGGCAACCCACCATTGTTTGTGAGAATCGTTCATCACTGCATAATCAGTGCCGACAACTTGAAATACACCTGCGGTAAGTTTTTTTGTTGCACTCATAAGCAAGAATCCCATTCCTTTTGAGTGATGTGACTAGTGCTGTAACGATTGATCAAACACATTGAACGAAACTCAACAGTATCAAACCAAACCAAACTACCTGCGCCGTACTCATTAACATATTCTTGATCTGCTTCACGCTCAACAATTTTGCGTGAACAATGAATGCACTTGCTTCTTCTTGCTGATTTCATAAGTCCTCCTCTTGAACTTTGATTATTAGTTAAAAATAAAAAATTCTGTTTTACCACTGGTTATTTTGTAGGTATTGCCATCAGAGCAAGTGACCTTATAAAAGAAACCTCTGCAAGCAGTGCCTTCATCATTGATTAGGTTTGTCTTTTCTACTTCAAGCACTGTGACTAGTTCCTCACAAAATTGATCTGTGTAGTTCAGCCAGTTAAACGTGATACCCACTACATCACCAGCCTGAATTTTGTTGATTGTTTTTTTTGCTGTTTGCATCAGTTGATCACTTTTGACTGAACGATTACACCATCAACGATATAGATATTTGCCCAATATGACTTCTTGCCATTTGGTCGTTTAACTTCTGCAAAGTGTGTCCAGCCAAGTTGCGTTCTAAAATTATCAGGCGCTGTTTTAATCTGAACAATTTTGTAAGTCTGATTCTTATGTGTAATTTCCATTTTCTAAGTCCCTCTCTTGAACTATCAACTTTTGTTGATAAAACAATTATATACACACCAACCAAGATAAACTCAACTTATGGCAAAAATAAAAACTAGTTTTGCTGACAGTTTGTGCAGGTAGGGGGCACAGGGCTTCTCCCCAGATCGGAAGA
>Ga0181349_1000091_pt1 | contig 33125 bp, 57 predicted proteins | sample Su13VDMM110SD_FD_130106 | JGI IMG/M metagenome (GOLD analysis project Ga0181349, IMG submission 130106) | Freshwater viral communities from Lake Michigan, USA - Su13.VD.MM110.S.D | ecosystem: Environmental > Aquatic > Freshwater > Lake | place: USA: Michigan | collected 2013-07-16 | reverse complement strand
TTGCTGCACGCAGATCGTTTGGATTTCTATAAGCATCAAGATCTTTGACTGCTAACCGCTGCTTGTTCTGTTCGAATGCAGGTATCAACCCCACCATGTCAGCAATAGGCTCAAACTTCTCCATTTTGAGCAGCCACAAGAGTTGATTAGGGTTTTTGATCCCTGCATCAATTGCAGGTTGAAGCTGCGGATTAGCTGCTAAAAGATCTTCAACCCGCCCTTCGTTGAGGATCAGAGACTCAACTAGTACTTTTAGTTGCTGTCTTGATATCTTCATTGTGTGTATTCCTTATACAAAAATATTATTATAATCTTAATAAGTAGGACAAAATGTTTAAACTTTCTTGCAAGATTCCTCAGGAAGTAGAAATTGCTTTAAGCGGCGGCCCTGACTCGGTTGCAGCTTTGTTATTTTTTCACAAATCAAAAAGAAAAGTTTCTGCTGCGTTTGTCCATCACGGCACAGAAACCTCTGAGAAATCGTTTGAAGTTGTCTCTTCGCTTTGTGATAAACTTAATATTCCGCTTAGACATACAAGACTACCAGAAATGAACCTTCAAACAAAAGGTTTGGAAGCTACCTGGCGAGAAGCAAGGTATCAGTTTCTGGATCAGTCAAACGTGCCAGTGATCACTGCACATCATCTTGACGACGCTGTCGAATGGTGGATTTTTTCTTCTCTTCACGGCGAAGGAAAGTTGATTCCTCGAATTAGAGGATCTTATCTGCGTCCTTTTCTGCTTACCAGAAAGTCACAACTTGTTAATTACTGCAATGAGAACAGCGCTGACTACTACATCGATAAAACAAACGAAGACGTGGATCGTCCTCGAGTTTTAATTAGAAATAAGATGATGTATGATGTTCTTGAGATTAATCCAGGTCTTCACAAGACTGTGAAGAAAAAATACTTAAAGGAGATTCAAGATGAATGTAAAAGTCGGTGATCGAGTAGAAGCCCTTTATCATATGAGCAACAGAGGTGTAGTTCAAGAAATTTATTTTGTGCCAGTGACAGCAGGCACAGGTGAAGGATCTTTTTCAAAGATGCGTCGAATTAGGTTTTTGTCAGAAATGGATGATCTCATTTATGATATGAAGGCGCAAGACTTAAGAGTAATTAGAGAGTGATCTTTGTGTTTATTGTCTGTCATTTTAAGCGATTGAAACCTATTTAAGATTATTGCTTTGTCTAAAAGCAAGTTAGTTTTAAGTAGGATGTATCGTTTTTATGACCAAAAAAAAGAAAACAAGTACTACAAGTAGTACAATTAAAGATCTTTACTTAGACCGTCCAACATCGCACGGTGGCTGGCCTCACGGTCATAACGGTAGTTTTAGAGACACAAAAACACCTGTTTATAAGCAGATAGCAAAATACTTAGAAGACATGGGACTGGTTGAACAACCTGATCACGCACTCTTGAGTGAAACAAACTTGAGAGAGCTGATCAGGTTTTTTATTCACAAAATCTTAGCTTGAGGTTAAAATGGAAGAAAGATCTAAAAATAAAAGATTTGATAAGTTAAGAATTCTTCACGAAGAACTTGTGTCAAAAGAACGCTTTAGAAATGAAAGTCTTAAAAAAGAAAATTGGCTTTTGGAGCAAGTTCAAGAACTTAAAAAAATAGCTGAGTGTGAAAACTGTACACTCGACATTGTTAAGCTAAAGATAAATGAGATAGTTTTTGAGTTTGAAGACGGAGAGAGAAAATGAGCGGAGAAAACGGTTGGGGAGAATACTCAAAACTAGTTCTCAAAGAACTTGAGACATTAGCAAGCGGAATCGAGTTTTTGCGTTCTGAACTTCATGATGTAAAGCAAGAGCTGGCTGCAATTAGAGCAAAAGAAAATAAAGTTGATGAGCTAAGAGAGTGGAAGTACAAGGTTGATGATGTTGTTTCACCTACACAACTTAAAGCGCTGGTAGGAGATGTACAAGATCTTAAGATGTTTAAAACAAAAGCAGTGACAATTTTCGCAGGCATTCAGTTTTTGATGGCACTTGCAGTTCTCTTGTCGAGATTTATGTAATGATAGTTAAAGAGTCAGATATCAGAGCGAAGATCAGACGCTTATTGTCTGAAGGCAGAATGACTTTTTACTCACCGTTAGGTAGAGAAGAAGATTTTAACATCATGACACCTGAGATTAATGGGGTTCATCTTGATTTATCAAAAGATTCTTCGTTTGATGTGATTAGACTAAGTAAAATTGTTAATGCTATGACTTCTGCTGGTTTTCAAAATGTTATTGCTTGGCAAACTGTTGCAGAAGGTTTTTTACAAAACTTTGGATTTTCTGCACCTCTAGGAAAAAATTCACATTTTTATGATGTAACTAAAGACGATGTGGGTTATAGTGTTAAATCTAGTTTTTCTAAAGAATCAAACATTGTACCTTATGTTATTTTAAACAACAGTAAGCTTGATTTTAAAACTCTATTTATTCCTGAAAAAAGTGGTGCAGTCGAAACAGGCCAATACGAAATTAAAGATAGAAAAGGTGATATTAAAAAAATTTCTATTATCATCTGTTATAGAACAGATAATAGAGCGGATAATACTTTTACAATTCATTGGAAAAAAACTACTGATATTGAATTAAGTAAATTTGTAATAGGACTTCAAAGAAAATTTCCACAAGAAGCACCTAAAGTTGTAATAAACGTTAATGACTCTTTGAAAAATCTTACATCTAATACAGCTGTGCAGCAAAACTTAAATTTTTCGAATTTTTCGAATTTGCAAGAAGTGTATAGAAAAGCAAGTGAGTCAGAAATTCAAGACATTTTTGAAGGAGATTTTCAAACTTTTTTAACAATAACTTTTAAAGATTTTAGTAAAGAAAGCACAGATTCATATAAACAAAAGCTAGAGATTATGAATGTGCTTAGAAGAGCTAGCGACGAGCAGTTATCAAGCATTTTTGATTATTTTCAAAGTAATGGTTTTTTTGAGTCAAACCAAAGTCAATAAATATTTTAAAATAATTAGTGTGTAAAACTCAACTTAAGAGGGTATGATATATAAGAGAAAAATGAGAGAGAGAAAAAATTGAACAACATCATTCAAAAATACTATCTACCGCAGAAGAGAAAAAATGAGTCAATTAAAGACACGATCAATCGTGTAGATCGAAATCTTATTGAGGATACCTTTAACTATCTAGCAGATAGAGATACCTTTAAACCTGAAATGTTTGATGTCAAATCGTAGCTGGAGAGAGACGAAGGAGATCGATGGTCACACGTATATTAAGCAATATACTTCCGTGGATACGCATGAAGGCGCTACTGTTAGTAGCTACTTTTTATTTTGCCTGGAATCTGAACAAGAGCTTAAAGAGCATGCACTCAAATGTTCTCAAAGGAGAGAATTTGATTAAAAATAAAGATGTGACTTCTGGAAGTGTTAATCTTGTAGAAGATACAGAAGATGAGTTAGATGAATACACAACTATAGACGATATGAAAAACGATGTTCAAGAAATTGAACTTGCTTTAAAAAAGCTTTTGGACTCTGATTCCAGAGAATCTTTAGAAAACGAAGATTCTCTACCTATCTTTATTGTAAAGATCGATACGGAAAAAGAGTTTTTCTTCAGTATTAATAGAAAAACTTTTGTTCAAGTTAGAAACGGAACTGAGGTTTTTCCTATTTTTGAAGACAAAAAGAAACAAAAAAATGTTGCTGGTTTCTATGTTATTGATAATGAAGTTTTTAATATCGATCCTAAAAAAGTTATTTGTCTTGGATGGAATTAATAATGTTGTTTGATCATGTTGCTCTTGAAACTTCTGATATACAAGCATCAGTAACGTGGTATCTTTCAATTTTAGATTCACCTAATCTTCTTTATCAAGATCAAACCTGGGCTTTAATAGAATCTGCTGGTAGCAAAATTGCTTTTGTCTTACCTCGAGAGCATCCGGGTCATATAGCTTTTAGAATTGACTCCTCAAGACACGAAGATACACTAAAGATTTTATATCCTGATCCAACTTGGAAATCTCATCGTGACGGATCAGAATCTTTTTATGTACGAGATCCTTCTGGAAACATAGTGGAATTTGTGAAATATGAATCTTAAAGATATTAAAAACAAGTACGAAGATATAAAGCTAGCAATAACTATTCCTTATGGACATGACAAAGTCTGGGATAAGCTGAGCGATGATAATTTTATTAAATTCTTAGATATCATTCAGATTATCTTGTACATCTTAATTCTTATCACACCAACAGCTTCAATATCAGTATTAATTTTTCAGTTTATTAAAAATAACTTATGAAAAAGAAGGAATCATTAGAATATCTAATAATGACTGTACTAGTTGCTTCAGCTATATGCCTTGTGCTTGTTAAAGGTGCTGTTTTAGAAGGATTTAAAAATGTCAGACTTAGAAATTCTTAAGCTTTTAATAGAAGAACTTGAACTGCAAAAGACTCATCTTAGACCAACTAAAGGTTACGGTGCAGGTCATCCACGTTTTGAAAAACAATCTCCTAAACAACTTTTAGGAACATCTATGTACCCAGTCGAAGAAGAGATTGTTCAAGTAGAACAGCCAAAAAAAGTAAAAGTAAGCAAGGCATTTAGAAATTAAGCTCTAATAATTTGATATTTTCACAATAAATTATTGTATATATTTAAGTGATTAAGTATAATGATACTACCATTAATTAGGAGAACAAATGGCAATAGTAGTAGCAAGAAGAGGCGAACATCCAGAATCGTTAATTAGACGTTTTCAAAAAGAAGTCGAACAAGCAGGCATTATGAGAGAGCTTAAGAAACGCAGATACTTTATGACTCCTTCACAGAAGCGTAAAGAAAAGCGTAAAGCTGCAGAAAAGCGCCGGCGCAAGGAAGAAGCAAACGCATCAAGCAAATAATCTTTTAAAAGAATACATATCTTTATGAAGATTACAAGAAAAAAACTTAGACTAGTCATATTAGAAAGCTTGCGTGAGCAAGTGTCTGAAGAATCATCAAAAGATGACATTAATATTACAATGGATGTGCCTGAAAGAAAGGGTTTTACATTTACTTTCAAAGCCACGGGTAATAAGATAAATGCTTTTTTTGAAGACGAATCTGGAAAAGTTAAAAAAATAGAAAAAAATAACGAAGACGAAGAAAAGCTTTTAGGTGTTTTGCGTGCTGCATTAGATTCTGCTAAGAATGACACCAAGTCCTTAGTAATTAAAGCTATTGCAAGACTTACAGGCGAGTCTGAAAAAGAAGAAGATTTAATCAGTATCGGCGCTAAGATTAAGAATGATAGAATGCTTGCTTCTTACGCAACTTTGATTAAAGATCCTAAGTCAAATCTCGTCTAATGTGGTTTGTCTATATTTTAGAGTGTGCTGATGGTACACTCTATACAGGTATAACTACATCTTTAGCTAGAAGATTAAAAGAACACAATGAAACTTCAAAAGCTGCGAAATATACAAGATCGAGAAGACCTGTTGAATTAGTTGCCTTTTGTATTGTAAAAGATAGGTCTGCCGCCCTAAAATTAGAAAGTAAGGTTAAGTCACTCAAGAAGAGTGAAAAGATTGCTTATTTAACAAAGGAGAAAAGCAATGACTTGGAAGAAAATAAGTGAAGTTAAGATTCGCAACAGAGACGGAAATTCTGAAATTTTCACCATTCAGAGTGATGGTAATTTTTTCAGAATTCAGAATGATTTTGAAAATGTTGCTTTTGAGTTCGATGTATCCTCGGGCTATGAGCTTGTAGAAGAGCTTGGATCTATCGTCATGAATGAAATCAATCAACAGATTAATACTTTTATGAACAAAGAAGATTCTCTTTTTGATGAACTTGATTCCAGTGGTACTTCAGATGAAGTAACATCAGCGCTTGCAACAGGTGATAACGATCAATCACAAAGTAGCCAGCTTGACCTCTTTAGTAACATTAAATCAGCAAGTCGGTGAAATGAGTGGGGAACTTACTATCCGCTAAATCAGTAACATTCCTCGATATTGAAACCACGCACCTTGACCCAAAGAAAAGTGCCATCCTCCAAGTCTGTTTTATTACGGATTGGGAGGATGGCCGTCAAGATGTTTGGACGACCAAAATTAAACCTAAGGAGATAGAACTCTCTTTTGCTTCAGAGCAGGCGCTTAAGATCTGTGATTTTAAAGAAGAAGATTACAAAGATGCGCCACAGTTTCAAGATGTTGCTAAGGAGATAAGCAAGAGATTGACTTGGGGTCCTATTATAGGACACAATATTAATTTTGATCTAATGCACATTCGTGCTGTGCTAAACAGATACGGGTGGTTAGAAGTTGATGATCATGTAAATCTATCTAAGGAAAAAACATATAAGATAGGTTATCCTGTGATTGATACGTGCGCACTTTCTTATCTCTTCGTTCCTTCTGAAAAACAAAATTTACATGAGCTTAGAAAATACTTCAACATCAGCGAGGAAGGATCACACGAAGCTAAAAAAGACACACAAGACTGTAGAGAAATTTTTTATAATATCATAAATAAGCGTTTAGAATGACTTGAGTGCATAAGCACCTTAAAGGAGTTAAAATAAACCATATGGAAATAAAGAACAACACTACTCAGCGGGAGATTGATGAAATGTCTTCAAAGAAGAAAGTACAGCCAGTTGTAAAATCTTTCTTTAGAGAAAAATACGATATCATTCTTGAAGAAATTGAGTGGGAAACTTATGTGCCAGGCAAGTTTATCTCTAAATGTGTGTGAGGAAAAATGAAAATCGTTGATATTTTTGATGCAATTAGTTCAACTTCTAAATCAACTGAAAAGGCTGTAATCTTAGAAAAGAATAGTTCGAATACGATTTTGGTAAAGTCTCTGCTTTACTCCTGTGATCCATTCAGACCTTTTCATGTATCTAATGTGCCTAAGACTAAATCAGGTTCGAAGAGTAATACACTGCCTGAGTCTGATGCCTGGGAATTGTTTTTTAATGCTCTTGATGACTGCGCTGCTCGTCGAGTCACAGGAAATGCTGCTATCAATCTCTTGACAGATGTATTTAAGCGCACTGATGATATTAATGAAAAATGGATGCGTGCTATTCTTAAAAAGCACTTAAACATTGGTGTGTCTGAAAAGTCAATCAACAAGATCTTTCCAAATCTAATTCCTACTTTTGAAGTGTCTCTCGCACAAAAGTTTGATATCAATCGTCTTAAAGGACTAAAGAAAATCGCTGTTGAGCCAAAGCTGGATGGAATTAGGTGCTTTACCGTTGTCCAGAATGGATCAGCAGTTATGCTCGCGCGATCAGGAAAGCCTATTAACAACTTTAATGACACAATCTTGCCAGAACTAATCAAGATGGGTGACGGTTGCTACGATGGAGAGCTGATGGGAAAGGACTTTATTTCCCTTATGCGTCAAGCTTATCGAAAAGAAGATACAGATACTTCCGATACATATCTTGCACTCTTTGACTTTTTACCTCTTAATGAGTGGCTTTCAAAGAATGCAAAGATGACTTGCGGAAATCGTTTTAAAGAATTAGCTGAGCGTATCAATTGTCTAAATACTGATTCAGTTGTTCGTCTTGTTGATAGAAAGATCATCTCAACTGACTATAATGAAATTAAAAAGACGCACGATATCTTTACTGCTGCAGGATTTGAAGGTGCGATGATTAAGTTTATTGATTCAGCTTATAAATTTGGCCGTGGTTTTGAAGTAATGAAGCTGAAAGTATTCCACGATGTAGATCTTGTTATTAGCGGTCTGTTAGAGGGAACAGGAAAGCACGAGGGAAAGCTTGGATCATTTCAGGTAGTTCATAATGGGGTTGAGGTTCAAGTAGGTTCTGGTTTAACAGACGATCTCAGAGAAGAGATCTGGCTTAACAAGTCTTCTTTTTTAGGGCGAACCATTGAAGTAAGGTATCAAGAAGAAACACCCGATGGTTCTCTGCGATTTCCAACTTTTGTCTGTTTTCGAAACGATAGAGACTGATCTTAAAGAGGTGATTTGTGTCTGACGACTTTAAAGATTTAGGCTCCATTCTTATCAAGAATAAAGATTTAATCTCTTTTTTTGACAACAGTCAAGTTATTCAACTTGCTTTTGATGCAGGTGGGTGGATTGCAGGTGGTTTTCCTAGAGAGATTTTTAATCTTGAAAATCCTTTTGACTCATTAGAAATGAATAAAACTGATTTTGCACAATTAAAAGAAGACTACTTGTGTAAAGGAGGCGATATTGACTTCTTCTTTAAAGACAAACAAAGTGTGAGTGCACTTCAAAATCAAGAACTAATCAAAAAAGGTTTTTCTGAAAGATCGTTTGGTTTTGCTCTTACTGGTGTTGCTTTTGAAACATCTAAATCAAATGTCACAGAAAGCAGCACAGCATTTATTGTACAACTTGTCAATAAATTCTTTTACAATGATGTCGAAGAAACTTTTAGAGGTTTCGATTTCTATAATAGCTGTTATGCTATTCAGAAACTCAAAGACGAATATATTCTCACTTACTTAAAGAAAGCTGTTGATCTTGATCAAGTAAGTACACTTAGAATTAATCATGTAAATTCTCCTTACACGATTAAGCGTATTGTCAAATACATGAAAAGAAAAAACATTGATAAGATTGAAGATGAGTCCATTCAGAAAATTACTGAGTTAGTGTATAAGATTGGCTTTGATTCATTCAACGAAAAATACAACTACAAACAGTTTGAAGACTATTTCCTTCCTTACCTTAAATATGCTTTTAAAGAACTGCCTCTTGATCCTGGTGTTGCGTTGATCTTCTTAAACAGATTTAAAGTTTATGAGTCAAGTCCTGACGACGATTACGGGCCTACTATATCAGTCGATTGGGCGTTAAAAGTTGTTCGAGATTGTGTAATCACTTCTTAAGTGGGTTATAGTATACACAAGGAGAAAGCTAGATGAAGAGTCTTATTAAAGTTTGTGTTCATTGCGAATCTGATTTTGATACTAATTCTAAAGAAAAGCATCGTTCAGGTGGCAAAATCAATGAATGTCCGGACTGTGTTTATGAGTTAGGAACTGAGACTGCTGTAAAATATCTTGGTCTTAGTGTGGGTGATGGCAAATCAATTGCGATGAGTATTGTCGCCTTTGATTCTACTGAAGATCGAGATTCTTATTCTCGTGCTTGGAAGGCAGTCACTGGATTCCACAAGGGAAAATCCTGCCAGCTTGGAGGTGTCCAGACAAACATCGGCGGCCGGCCTTTTAGACACGTTTCTTATGCAGCCGGAAACCCAAATCATAAAGGAAAGGCAAATTAATACACTTAAAAAAGTAGTTATATGGAGAATTATCTCTGCCTCAATAACATACTTGATGATGTTTTTCCTAACGGGTAACACACAAACTGCAACTTGGTTCGCGTTATACTTACATATTGTCTTAATGATAGCAAATTTTATTTTTGAAAAGGTTTGGAACAAATATGAAATATGAAAAAACAATAAGCTTATATGATGATGAAGTAGGAAAGGTAGAATATGTAGATCATATGGGCTCTGATTTGACGGTTGTCAACAGTGCCCGTGTCTCGTTTGGTGTTCAAAAAAGTGAGCTTGACGATCGAGATCGCAAGTTGATCAAGTATCTTATTACGCATCGTCACACATCAACTCTTGAACATAATTTAATTACCTTTAGATTTAAGGTACCACTTTTTGTCAGATCACAACATCACCGTCATAGAACATGGTCGTACAATGAGATCTCTCGTCGATATACTGACAGTGGCATCGAGTTTTACGAACCAAAAGCTTTTAGAACACAGCACAAGTCAAATCGACAAGCGTCAAACGCACAGGATCTAATTAATCCAAAAGTAGAAATTCCTTATCTTGTAAACGAGACAGGAATGGCTATAACTTATGCAGAAGACCTGGTTTCTGAAGCTGTAGAAAATCATCATAAAATGAGTCTTAGACTGTTCAATCAGCTTCTTGAAGCAGGTGTATGCAGAGAGCAAGCACGTGGGGTGTTACCTCAGAATCTGTACACGGAATATTTTGGCACAACAAATATTTCAAATCTTCTAAAATTTATTGACCTTCGAACTCATGAAGGTGCACAGTGGGAGATTCAAAAATTAGCAGAGGCATGTTTATCGATTGCATCTGATTTATATCCAGAGACAATTAAGGCATATCAAGAAGTTAAAGACACAGCTGAATAGTTTTCTTACTAAAAATTAGTCTAAGGAGTTTTCAATGTCAGGTGGAAGATTTGATTATTCACAGTATAGAATAACAACAATGGCAGAAGATATAGAAAGTTATCTTGAGAAAAATGATCATGATCTTTCAGAAGAAACTCTAAAAGAGTTTCGCTCTGCAGTTTTCTATCTTAAAAAGGCTTTTGTTTATACTCAGCGGATTGATTGGTTACTTTCAGGTGATGACGGTGAAGAAACCTTTCATCAAAGACTTAAAAAAGATTTAGAAAAACTTTAACGTCTTTGGTATGAAAAAGTTTTTGAGTTTGCATATTCAAAATATTATTTTTATTGTATAGTTGTTTAACGTAAACGCTTAAAAGAATATACAAGATACTATCTATATATAAAGAAGAACATTAGGATATACAAAATGAAAATGAGAGACATTCTTGCTGAGTGGAAAAATTTTACAAACTCAAAAACACTTTTAAAAGAAGGCGGTAATGCAACTGCTTATGAAATCGATCCTGAGACAGGAAAAGGCACTCCCGCTACCTGGAAAGGAAAGACTGCACAAGCTAATCCGATAGTTTTTGATAAAAATATAACGAGAGAAGTTTTCGTAGAAGGCTCTAAAGAGCTTGTCAAAGTCATTGATGAGCTGCACAAATCAATGTCTGGAGAAGGAATATTTTTTGACTCTGTAAGAGATGAGATTCTAAATAGCGGATATGCTTATATGGGATCTTCAGAGTTTCTTTATTCACCCTCTATACCTTCAGAAGAATATAATCGCTTTAAAAAGAAAACAGGCGATATCGATCTTCTTATTCCTGATTCTAAGATAGAATCACTTTGGAATCTTTTAAACTTAATTAAAGGTAAAAAGCTAACAGACAACATTACGTTTGTTGGTCATAATAAAATAACTGTAGCTTCTATTAGAGGCGAACAAATTAACGCAATATTTGAGTTTGATTATAGAGGAAGGCAGTTCTTATTTCAGATTGACTTTGTGTTTGTGCCTTACGACGACGAAGGGCGCCCTAAAGAAGAAGAAAAATTCTTGAGAGGAAGCACTTGGGAAGATATCACAGCTGGAATCAAAGGAATTGGTCACAAACAGCTTCTTCAAGCGCTAGGATCAAAAGTAAGAGTAATACCCTATAAATCAGCATTTATTGCAACAGGAGCTTCGACAGCTCAGAAGCCAAGACTTCAAGTAAAACTTCCTGACATTAAAAACATTCGAATAGGAAGCACACCAATATCAGCTCAAGATATTCAGAAAATAATTCCTGAGATAAAAAATTCTGATCTTTTAAGAAAAATATCAGAAAAAATTACTCAAGAAGAGGTTGAGCGCTTTGCAGATGCAGCACTTAAAAATCCATCATTAAAAGAATTTTTAGATGAGATTTTGAACCCATCAGGTGTTGCTCAAAATCAACCTATTACTTTTCTAATTACTTATTTAGTTCATTCTCCTACAATTAAAACTTTTGATCTTCAGGAGTATTTTGATACATTTACTTCAATAATGTCTTTTAGTATGGGACGAGGTCTTTCAACTGCTTATGAAATTGAGTCTTATGAGTTAAGTGGAAAACCTATCTACAAATACAAAAAGTTTGAAGAGCGAAAAGAAAAGTATAGAAAAGCTGAAGATGTCTTTAGAGCAATATTTGGAGTAGAGCCTACAATACAAGATGTTAGAGACACAGCATCTTTTTTAGGTCTGCTTAGAATCATGAAGAAGTACTTAGACGATGCAGCTACTATAAGAGCATACGAAGGATTAGTATATTACTTCTATCAAGACGAAAGTTTCATGTCTGTGCATGATGTTAATGATGATCTTGAGCCAAAGAAAGCTATCTTAGAAGCCTTCGAAAGAAATCTGCCAGTAGTTCAAAATTCTAAAAAATACAAAGACAAAGAAGCAATAATAGCGCTGCACGTAGAAAAGTATCTAGAGCACTTATCTAAGATTAAAGGTGATCCTGATGCTGGTGTGTAAAAGATTAATTCACACCTTAGAATAAGGTGTGAGGTACTTATGCGTTCAAAGACGAGAGTCGAACGATACACTGAAAAACTTAAGAAGGCAAAAAAGATCCCGGTCTCTGTGGGCTGTGTTAATTTCATCCACGATGGAAACCTAGGGTTTCTAATTCGAGCAGCAGTTTGCTTTGGAGCGCAAGAGATTCATGTTGTAGGATCTGTACCTCCAAGAGCAGAGTTGCACTCTCTTTCTGGATCCACATCAGATTTAATCAATATTATTCAGCACAATACACCTCGTGATTTTATTGATTGGTGTCTTTCTAAAAATGTAAAGATTGTTGCAGCAGAACTCTGCGAAAAATCTTCTAAACTTAGAAAATACAAATTTAACTTTGAGCAACAGATTTGTATCTTTACTGGACACGAGACGACAGGTGTGCCAGTTGAGATCATTTACCACGCTGACTGTGTAGAGATCGATATGCCTGGGCCTGGATTCTGCTTAAATACTTCACAGGCAGCGAACATCGTGCTTTACGAAGCAACTAAACAATACTTGGAGGGATAATGGAAAAAGAAAGTGTTAATCACCCAAAACATTATGGTGGCAAAGAAAACATATATGAAGCAATCAAAGTAATCGAAGCCTGGGATCTAAACTTCTGTCTAGGCAATGTTGTAAAGTATCTTTCACGTGCTGGAAAAAAGTCAGATAAAAAAATAGAAGATCTTGAAAAAGCACTCTGGTATCTCAATCGAGAGATTGAGCGGCTTAAACAAGAAAATAAACAAAAATCTCAACACACAGTATACAGCGGATTATAACATATGACTTATTTCTTTGTTGATGTTGAAGCAGATGGTCCTTGTCCAGGACTTTACTCAATGGTTAGTTTTGGTGCAGTCAAGTTTGATGACTCGCTTGATAAAACATTTTATGGCAAGACAAGACCGATCACTGATCGTTTTAATCTTAATGCTCTAAAGATCTCTTGCCCGGACAGAGAGACACACATGACTTATGATAATCCGTTTGAAGTCATGAAGAGCTTTAACGACTGGGTCCTTAAGCACAACACAGGAAGTAGGCCTATCTTTATGTCTGATAATCCAGCATTTGATTGGCAGTGGATTAACTACTACTTTCACATGACCATAGGAGAAAATCCTTTCGGCTATTCAGCAAAACGAATAGGTGACATTTATTCAGGCGCGACCGGAAACATGAGAGCTAAGTGGAAACACCTTCGTAAGACAGTACACGATCATAATCCTGTCAATGATGCAAGAGGTAACGCTGAAGCTTTTAAGGTCATTCAGGAAATGTTACTTGAAGTAAAAGAGCTTAGAAAGAGTAAGATTTAATCTTTGTGTGTAAATCTTACAAATAAGTATTAAGATACAGCTGCATTTAAAGCATAAGGTAATATGTCTGATCTTCTTAAATACAAGAAACTGTCTGATGTGGAGCATGTTCTGCTCCGCCCGGGTATGTATGTAGGCTCAATCAAGCACAAAACAGAGGACATTCCTGTCCTTGTTGAAGGAAAGTTTGAGACACTATCCCTTACTTATAATCCAGCGTTTCTTAAGATCTTTGACGAGATTGTAAGTAACTCTGTTGATGAGCATCGCAGAAATCCTAAAAAACTTAATCAACTGGATGTGATTGTAAATCCTGAGAAAGGCGCCATTCTTATTAGAGACAATGGTGGAATCGTTGTCGAGAGACATCCTGAGCATCACGAGTGGATTCCTGAGCTAATATTTAGTAATCTCAAAGCCGGTTCAAATTTCGATGACTCCGAGGAGCGGCTTGTAGCAGGTACTAACGGTGTGGGCTCAACTCTCACAAATATCTTTTCAAAAGCTTTTCGTGTAAAAACTTGTGATGGTAAGCGTGAGTTTCTACAACAGTTTGTTAACAACATGACTGATAAGCAAGAAGCACAAGTTACTCCTGCAAAGTCAAAGCAAGGTTACACAGAAATCGCCTTCATGCCTGACTTTGAAAGATTTGAGATGACTACAATTGATCATGATCACATGTGTATGCTTGAAAAGCGAGTGATCGATCTTGCTGCTTGCAATCCAAAGTTAAAAGTATCTTTTAACGGAAAAGATCACACCTTCACTTCGTTTGAAGATTATTGCAAACTTTACACACCTGGTGTGATTTATATTGAAGGACCACGCTGGAAAGTAGGAATCTCGCACTCTAATGGCTCAATGCAACAAATAAGCTTTGTTAATTCTGTTGAGACACACGACGGCGGCACACATGTTGATTATGTGTCTAATCAGATCGTTACTCATATTAGAGAGTTGATTAAGAAGAAACACAAGATCGATATTCGACCACAAGAGATTAAAAATCACATGTTTCTCTTTGTGCAGTCAGACATCGTGAATCCAATCTTCTCTTCACAGACAAAAGAAAAGCTAATCACTGAGCCTAAGCAATTTGGATCAACATTTGAGTTCACACCTCAGATCATCAAGAAGATTCTCACATCAGAGATCGTCGAGCGTATCTTGGATTGGGCGCAGCAGAAAGCGATCGCTGAAGAAAAGAAAGAGCTTCGACAGTTAAACAAGACACTTGGCAGATCAAAGATTCTAAAACTTATTGATGCAAAAGAATCCACAAAGAGAACAGAATGTTCCCTGGCAATATTTGAAGGTGACTCAGCATCTTCGGCTTTTCGAAAATATCGAGATCCACGAACTCAAGGTGCCTTCCCGCTTAGAGGTAAGTTTATCAATGTCTCAGATTTAAGCCCGCTTAAAGTTGTTAAAAACAAAGAAGTTACTGCACTACTAAGCGCGGTCGGTTTAAAATTAGGTGAAGAAGCTAAAGATCTAAGATATGGAAAGATTTTAATCTACTCTGACGCAGATCCTGATGGCGATTCGATTGCCGGTCTTTTGATTAACTTCTTCGGCCGTTACTGGCCTGAAATCTTTGAGCAGGAAGTTGTATGTCGTGTTGTTACGCCTATTGTTGTCGCCAAAAAAGGCAAAGACAAGAAGTCGTTCTATACTAGCGAAGAGTTTAATTTGTGGGTTTCTGACAAATCAAAGATCAAGGGGTGGGATATCGAATACAAGAAGGGTTTGGCAGCGCTTGAAGATGAAGAGTATAAAGAGATCATCAAAGCACCTAAGCTCTTTATTCTTGAAAAAGGCGACAACTTTCATGCAACTCTAAATCACTGGTTTTCAAAAAACCCTATGTATCGAAAAGCAAAGATCTTGGGCCGCGATCTAAGTGACGAAGAAGTTGCAGAGACAATTGATGAAATATCTGAAGATTAATCGATGAGCCAAGTAAAAACAAGCTGTGTGATCTGCGAAAAAGAGTTTATGACTTCTGACTCAAACTTTCAGATATATTGTTGTGCTGGATGTCAAGTTGACAGTATTCACGTTGTAGACTGTTCGTGGTTTAATGATTGGCACAAATGTAACTGTGGAGCCTTCGATATCTTAAAGATCGATTACAAAATATTAAGGAGCAATAATGAGTGAAGTTAAGAGAAGTGCACAAGATTTTTTTGATACTGAGTATCTTGGATACGCAAAGTATGTAGTTGAAAATCGTGCCATTCCTAGCCTCGTTGACGGCTTCAAACCGAGCCAGCGCAAGATAGCTTATGCGGCCAATCGTTTATGGAAGACAGGTAAAGAAAAACCGATGAAAGTGTTTCAACTCGGTGGGCAAGCTGCAGCGATTTCTTTCTTCCACCACGGATCACTTGATGGCACTATCATTGGAATGACACAGTCATTTAAAAACTCTATGCCTATCTTTCAGGGAGTAGGACAGTTTGGATCTCTGCGGTCTCCTGAAGCAGGAGCACCTCGTTATATTGGCGTAAAGTTTAACGAAAACTTTAAACTTCTCTATAAAGATTTTGAGCTAACGACCCCAAAGTACGAAGAAGGTCAAGAAATAGAGCCTAACTACTTCTTACCTATCGTTCCTACTGTGCTCTTAAACGGAGGTAGCGGCATCGCAGTTGGCTTTGCGACAAACATTCTTAATAGAAATCCTGCTAATATTATTGATGCGTGTCTTGACTATCTGACAGGCAAAGAAATCAAGAAACTTGTGCCATGGATTAACGGATTTTTTGGCAATGTAATTCCTGTGCCTGATACTCCTCGTAGTTGGGTCTTCCAAGGTGACATCGAAGTCAAGAACACTTCGACTGTTGTCATTAAAGAGATTCCTCCTGGCTGGACATACGAGAAATACGAAGCACATCTTGACTCACTCCAGGATAAAGATATCATCGCAGGCTACGACGATGAGTCTTCAGACCGTGTTAAATACACTTTAAAATTCCAGAGAACAAAGCTAAAAGAGCTTATCGATAAAAACAAACTGCTCTCAACTCTTAAACTTGAAGAGCGAGAAACAGAGAACATCACAACGCTTGATGAGTTTGGAAATCTAAAGATTTTTGAGACAGCTGAGGAGTTGCTCGCTTACTTTGTCAATTTTAGATTGACTTACTATGATAAGCGTAAAAAGTATCTTCTTGAAAAGATTGATCGAGATCTCTATGTAATTGATAACAGGGTTAAGTTTATCAAAGGAATTTTGGATCAAACACTTGAACTTAGAAACAGAAAGATTCAAGATGTAGAAGCAGATCTAAAACAGCTCGAAATCCAGAAGCACGAAGATTCTTATCGCTATCTACTTGACATGTCTGTTCAGTCTCTAACAAAAGAAAAGTGGGAAGAATTGCAAAAGAAAGGTCAAGATCTTCGTGACGAGCGAGATAAGATTGAAAAGACAACACCTAAAGATTTCTATAAGAAAGATTTAAAAGATCTAAGAAAGCAGATTTAAATCTTTGTGTGCATAATCTCAAAAAATAAAATAAGATATTCACATAAAGGAGAAAAACATGGGTGGTAAAGCACATGGTGGAGAACGAATTAGTCGTGATTATGCCGTTGAGATCTACAATGAACTTCTAAGTCAGCTGCCTCCTGTTGAGAGTGTCATGCTTTGTGGGAGTGCAAGACGTCTTAAGCCAACATGTGGCGATCTGGATATTGTTGTAGTTCCATCTTCGGATCCTGCTTCTGCTGCAGCATTGGACACCTTTTTTGTTAAGCTCTTTGGGCATCAAAAGAGCGGAAAGCCGGCCAAAAATGGTCTGTATCGTGCTGTGCAGACAGAGTTCTATGTGGCAACGCCACAGAATGTAGGCACTTTTGTGCAGATGTGGACAGGGTCGGCCGGGCACAATGTGCTTCTTCGAAAGAAAGCCACCAAAATGGGATACTCGCTAAGTCAATATGGCCTAAAGTGTAAAAACACAGGCAACTTGCTACAATATCAAAGTGAAGAGGCTCTTTATAAGGCACTCGAAACTCCATTTCTAAAACCAGAGGATCGTTAAAATGGCAAATACACAGGTTCTAAAAGCGTTTATTGAAAAAATTAAGAAGCTTGAAAACGAAAAAGAAGAGCTAAAAAATTACGAAAAAGATCTCTTTGAAGAATACAAGAATCAACTTGATCTCAAGTCGTTTAAGTATGCCCTTCGTATCTCTAAGATTAAGCAGAAACTGACTCCTTCTGAGGATGCAGAAGTAGATCAGCAATTAGAAGTTCTGCTTGAGAAGATTTAATGATCTCTTTGCAAGAGATTGATTATCTTACAACACTTGTTGTTGATAACTGGGAAAGAGCATTTCATATTGAAAAGGTAAGCGACCGAGAAATTAAAATCCATCTTGAGTTTGAAAAAGACTCAGATAGAGATAACATCTGGGAATTTTTACCTATGCGAATTGATAAATACACAGTTGTGGTATATAAAGTTCCTGTAGGTTATATCGATGTCTTCATACGAGCTAAAAACAAAATGTGACGTGGTTATGGTCACGAGAAAGAGCAAAGGCTCTTTTCCAGGAACATCTTCATCGAAAGGTACCTTGGGATTAGTGTGGTCGCAGTGGATCTCAAATGAGAAGTATGGGTCATATAAATTGTCTCTACTTGATAAGTCAGGAGAGATCACATTCACAACACTTAAGTGTATCGAGAAGTTAGGTGATATTACGCTCTTTGAAGAGCTTGTCCAGGCTTACAACAATTATGCTGATCAGCACTTTGTTCCTATTTTTTGTCACATCGGGAACAGAGAATCTATTTTAAGATTAAATAAAATCTGGGTTCGACCCTTATCTAAGAGCAAAGATTACGTGCTTCTTATCTCAGCAATACACCCTTCAGATCTAAAAGAGATGATTACTAACACAGATCAAAACTTCTTCTGCTTAAGGCTTGAACCTTGGGTCTTGAAGAAGTGGGATCTCATTTAGAGTGAATAAGCCTTAAAAGTGGATTATCATAACACTAAGGAGTGTAAATGAAACCTTATATTACAACTGATGACGCTGTTGAAATTCTTTCGCGCATGATGCTTTTTGAGAATGATCTTAGAACTGTTTACAGTAAATGGAACTACGACTTTCGAGAAAATCTTGGCCGCCGAAACGCTCTTGTTTCTATGTCGCAAGAAACGGAAACAGCACGAGTTCTTCAGCGAAAGTTTAAGCGCGTGGTGTCTGATGGTGCACCAGGAAAGCCTGACATTCATATTGAAGATTTGGATGCAGAACTTGAGTGTAAGCTGACATCAGGCAGCCGAGCTGGAAACAGAATCAATTTTGATTTTAGAACTGACTGGGAAACAATCAACGCCAAGGAAAAAATTGATTACATCTACATTCTTTCGAATGAAGATTTTGATAGTTTTGCTTTTTTATTTTTTGACGGTCTTACACCAGACGACTTCGTATTACCTGCAAGCGGATCTCGTGGAAAGTCAAGAATGAACAAGACAAAAGGCATGCAAAAATGCACACCACTCTTTGGCTCTTTTACTAACAATCGTGAAGAGCAGATTAAAAAGATTAATCTTGAGATCGAAACTGTAATGTTTGATAGAGATAATCGAATCCGAGAGATTATGTCTCGGTCAGCACGGACCGAGATTCAACGAAAAAGTAATGAAGGCGTTCTCCTCGGTGAGCAAAAAAGGTTTGCTAAGAAACTTGAAGCCCTTCGCCGAAGGGCTGACTCAATGAATGCTTCATCAGATAACTTTACTTTCAATCTCTTAAAGCTTTAATAACTTTACAGTGTGCATTTACTCAACAAACCTTTTACAATAAGTAAGCAAACAACAGGAGATAAAAAATGAAAATCAATGTTTCAATCGATGATATTCCGTTTGGTACTTCTATCCAGTCTATTACTGTGCCTGATATCTTAAAGAGGCGTATTCCTACTGGTATTGATTACTTCGACGCAGTAATCGGTGGCGAAGGTTTTACTCCGAGTATGGTTACACTCTTCACAGGAACTCCTGGGTGTGGCAAAACCACTATGATGCTCACACTTGCTAACTCGCTCCAAGGTCACGGTGCACAAGTGATCTTCAATACTGCTGAGGAATCTCTTCATCAAATCAAGCTGACTACTGATCGACTTCGATTGAAGAACCCTTTTATGGTAGGTGGTCTTGACAATGTTGAGGAGTTGCTTAAGGGCTGTGACAAGGTTCGAGATGCTTATAGCGATCGCCCTTTCTTCTTGATTGTAGATTCACTTCAGTGCATGAGTGACGGTTACTTTAAGTCAGGCCGTGTGACTTCTGCAACTGGTGAGCGTGCATTGCAACTTCTCACGAACTATGCAAAGGAACATGCCGTCAACATCTTAGTCATCGGTCAAGTAACGAAGGATGGAAAGATGTCCGGTTCTAACAAGCTCAGACATATGGTAGATTCACATATTCATCTCTCTGTTGAAGAGAAAGATGAAGATCTACGTGGTTGTCGCGTGCTTGAGACTCAGAAGAATCGTTTTGGTGGTTGTGGGCATATCGTCTTCCTCAACCTTCGAAAGCAAGGATTTCAGGAAGTGGCCCGTATTTCTGCTGCAGGTGTTTAATCTGCAATAGTTTACAGAAGATTTATCTTATGATGTATATTTACTACATTAATCTGTGAGTTATAAATGAAAAATTTACTTAAAGCATCTACGATGTTTTTTATTCCATTTTCTATAGTTTTGTTTTTTGCAATTTTAGCTCCTGCTAATGTAGAGGAAACACAGATTTCAAAATCTGTGCCTGTCACCAGTGTTAACTATGAAGTGCAAAGCCTTGTCAAAAACTATGAGTTATTAGAGTGTTTTGATATGGTAAGCTTCGATACCGACGTTTGTTGCTCTTACTAAAAGGTGTTAAAATGAATATGGTGACTGTAGTACAACGCTGTTACTAAGCTTGCGCCTCGTCAAAGTGATGCTTATCATGTTGTTGCTTTTGTTAAGCGAGGCAACAAGATTATTGCTGCAGCTAATGACCAGAAGTCGTCTCCTAAGTTTATTAGGTTTTATGAGAGCGGTTGCAATAACTGTGCCTACACCGGTCATGCTGAAATGATCTTGTGTGATAAGGTTCGTGATATTAGCGGCGAAGTTGTTCATGTAACTCGATTTCTTAAAGACGGCACGCCTACGATGGCTCGTCCCTGTCGATTTTGTCAAAAATTCTTGCATGGTGCAGGTGTTACTCGAGTTCGATATACTGACTGGAGCGGCAAATGGCACAAGATGAAAATTCTTCCTGAGCCTTACTGAGAAGATTATTTTAAATACTGTGTGTAAAAGTTTAAAAATCCTTTTAAGATATACACATAAAGAAGGAATACAGATTACTTCTTAAACCTTAAAGATGCTTGGAGTTGATATGTTTGAAGTTACTATCTTTGATACCAAGAATTTTAAGAATGTTGGCCCACAGTTCTCTGTAGGTTTAAATGAAGAATATAAAACGCTTACAGACGCACTTAATGCAGCGGCTGACTGGATCAGTACTTCAAGCAATCATTTAGATTTACAAGTCTTCGCATCATCTGTAGGATTTCTCTAATTAAGCCATCTTAGCTCAGTGGTAGATAAAAATCAAATGCTGACTTCGGAGCAGGAGTCCGAGAATTGCCTTACAAGTGTAGATAGCGACACACGGGCTTTGTAACCCCGAGAGGAAGGCGCAAATCCTTCGTGAGGCTCCACTTTTGGAAAACAGTAGAATAGGCTTTTTCGATCAAATTGGAATCGAGAGTTCGACTACCGCTTTCACCGCCATTTTATATTTAAATTTCAGACCAGCCTCATATACATAAAAGAGGTTTGGAATGGAAAGACAGCACAGCATAATAGCAAGAAATGCATGGTTCCTAATCAAGGAACGTGAAGAAGAGAGGATAAAACAAAAACAACAAGAACGTATTGAAAAATACATGTCGAATCCTTCTGTTTGCAAGAATTGTGATAAGATTCTTGTATATGAAAAAAGAAGAAGTAAATTTTGTAGTAAATCATGTTCAGCATCATTTAACAATGCTAAAAAAACAAAATATCTTAAAAAAGAAATTGTTATCATAGAGTGTTTATCATGTGGTTCAATGACAACCAACAGTAAGTATTGCAATAACATATGCCAACAAAATTATCAATGGGAGCTTTCTAAATCTGAAGTTTCTAAATTATCACATGGAAGCTTAAAGAAACTTCTAATTGAAACTCATGGACACAAATGCCAGATTTGCAATCTTGATTCGTGGATGAATCAAAAGATTCCTATTGAGATGGATCACATCGATGGTATTAATGAGAATAATGATCTAAGTAATTTACGTCTTCTTTGTCCAAATTGTCATGCACAAACTCCAACCTATAAAGCAAAAAATAAAGGAAGCGGTCGCATGTATAGAAGGCAAAGTTATGCAGATGGCAAATCTTACTAACGCAAACGTCACGCATTTTTCCTCACAACCTTAACAACTTAATAGAAAGTGATATTATCTATATGAAACTTGGAGGGGTCGCGAGTTTAAGTCTCGCAGATGGCTCCATGTTTAATGAGGAAGTAACTCAATCGGTAGAGTGACAGTTTTCCAAACTGTCTGTTGCGGGTTCGATCCCCGTCTTCCTCTCTTTTGTCCTGATAGCTCAGCTGGCAGAGCAACGGACTGTTAATCCGTCGGTCGCAGGTTCAACCCCTGCTCAGGACGCCATTTTCTTTTCTTACTAAAAGAGATTATAAATAAAGTGATATTATCGATGTAAAATTTGGAAGGTTACCGAAGTGGTCATAACGGCGCCGGCTTGAAACCGGCTGAGCCTTGAAAGGGGCACGAGGGTTCGAATCCCTCACCTTCCGCTTTAATCATTGATTTCTGGGAGAGTCGCAAGTGTTGGTAACTTGCACCGGACTGTAAATCCGTTCTCATTCGAGTGTCGGGGTTCAATTCCCTCCTTTCCCACCATTTTCATACGGGTTCTTAGCTCAACGGTAGAGCATCGGACTTTTAATCCGCCGGTTCCGGGTTCGAATCCCGGAGGACCCACCATTTTCAGAGTGAAAATAACATGTATACTTACAAAGCGTTAGTAACAAAAGTTTATGATGGCGATACTATTACTTGTGACATTGACTTAGGCTTCTCAGTTGTTCTCAAAGATCAGAAAATAAGACTTCGAGGAATTAATACACCTGAAGTGAAGGGCAAAACAAAAGAAGAAGGCAAGAAAGTTAGAGACATTCTTCATAAAAAGTTAATCTATAAGAATGTCACGATTAAAACATATCGAGACAAAAAAGAGAAGTTTGGAAGATGGCTTGCAGATGTCATGTTTGATGATGACACAGTGTCAGTTAATCAGTGGCTGATTAACGAGGGGCATGCAGTTCCTTTTATGCAGGATGAAAAAAATGATAAATGTAAATGACGATACTTTTGGTGAAGTAGTTTTAGATTTTAAAGGCACGGTTTTTGTAGACTTCTGGGCACAGTGGTGTGGCCCTTGCAAGGTTATGCTGCCTGCCTATGAGAAGCTTGCAATTGCTCAAACTTCAAATACTGTGAAGTTTGTTAAGTATGAAGTCGGCGCTGATAATTGTACTGAAGTTGTTCGTGAACAGCAAGTTATCGGTATTCCTACTTTTCTCTGTTTTAGAGACGGTAAGCGCGTTGATGCAATGGTTGGTGTTGGTGTCTTAGAGAATTTTGTGTCAAGGAATCTTAATCGATGATTGATTTTGTTGATATTGTTTGTGGTCTCACATGGGGCGACGAAGGTAAAGGAAAGATTACTTCGCATCTTGTCTCGACAGAGTCATATGACTATGTCTGTCGTTGGGCGGGTGGTTCGAATGCAGGACACACTATTTATGTAAATGGAAAGGTTTTCAAGACACACATTGTTCCGGCAGGCGTGTTTCATGGTGTAAAATCTGTAATCGGCCCCGGGTGTGTACTTCACATTGAAGACTTCTTCAAAGAGTTGAAGTACCTCGAAGATGGAGGCTTTGACACATCACTTGTTAAAGTTTCTCCTAGAACGCATATCGTCACAGACGCACACAAAGCAGAGGACCGTGATCTTTATTCTAAGACTTTAGGTACAACATCTTCTGGCATTGGTCCTGCCTACGCTGATAAGTCTCGTCGTGTAGGGTCGAGAGCAGTTGATCATCTTCCGTTCGAGATGCTCTGGAATGAAAAGTTTGAGTCAGCTCCAGGATCTTTAGGTGCCAAGATTTTGTGCGAAGGCGCACAAGGCACATGGCTGGACATTGACTGGGGTGACTATCCCTTTGTCACATCGTCGCACACCTTGCCTTACGCTGCTTGCAGTCTTGGGTTTCCGCCACAGAAGATTAGAAAGATTTGGGGCGGTGCTAAAGCCTACGACACAAGATCGGGTGTTGATAACACATTTCCTTCACTGCCACTTGAAGATCAAAACTTAAAGTTTCTTCAGGATCACGGCGGCGAGGTAGGTGTTACTACAGGTCGTGCAAGGTCTGTTAATTGGCTCAATATTGATAGGCTTATTTGTGCGATCAACTTAACAGGAACAACACACGTCGTAATCTCGAAATGCGATATTCTTGAAGACTCACATGTCAAGAAAATCAAGTTTGAGAATCCTGTCACATATCAGAATTTTAAAACAATGAGATCTTTTCAAGATTTTGTTTCTGATCTGATCAAAGAGTGTTGTCCACTTGTCAGAGAAATTAGTTTTTCTTACACACCTGAGTCAATTTGAGAAGCTTAAAATTTGAGCGCAAGATATCTTACGCCACGCGCGTACGCGCGCGTGCGCGGAGTTAATAAAGCTGAATGCATTTTACCTAAAAGCACCTTATAATATTCCTATAAAAGGGTGAAAGATGTTTTCTACTTCTCGAAAGAAAGCTCGAGCAACTTTGCTTGATGAAGCAAAGCGTCAGATGTTTAAGCAAGATGTGGCTTTTTCTGAAGATAAACGTCCTGTATCTTCTATTAAGTCACTTTATGCTGAACTTAATCAAGAACTTTTTGGAGGCACTCTTCCAGAAATCGAAATTAAAATGAACGGCCGACTAAAGAAATCTTTAGGTAAAGCTTTTTATATAGTTGAGTCTGGCGGTCGTCTTCGTCCAAAAGGAATTGAAATTAAGAAAGATCATCATTGGACTCCTCGATTTCTTCGGAAGGTTATGATTCATGAGATGTGTCATGTCTGGTCATATCAGAACCACAATGAAGAAGGGCATGGACAGAAGTTCTGGTCAAAGATGAAAGAGCTAGGCTACCCAAAGACACATACCTGGCCTGATGCACTTTCGTTTGAAAAAGATATTTGGTCTTGAGTGTAAAGCAAACCCATACAAGTTAAGATAAACACACAAAGGAGAAACAAGTTTTTATGCCATACGATAATAATCTTGAATTTGAGTCCGGACCTTATGTAGTGCTAAGTGACGGAAAAACTTTCGATGATGCTCTTGATTGCGAGATTACTTTTCTAACTAAAACTTCTCACAAGGAAATCTTTCAAGTCCAGAATAAAGGTCTTGGACATGCATTTACCGCACCCGGTTATCACTTTGATGCCGTTGACCCGGCCGAAGTTCACACTGTTTCACTAAATAAGATTCTATCTTTTTATTTTGAGCACCACCCAGAAGAAGATCCTCTTCGGTAGGAGAAGATTATGACTTGGACAGCTGTTCTCACCGTTGACGGAAAGTTTTCTCGAAGGATCTTGTATGTAGGATCTCATGACCCAAGTATGGTATGGCGAGATCTTACCAAGATTCTTTCTCTTGAAAAGCAAGAAGCGATTACTTGCCTTATTCCTGGTGAACACAAACCATGGGCAGAATTACTTTGATTCTGCGTGCATGCTCACAAAAGATGTATTATGATATACAAGAGGTTTAAAAATGAACAAGAAACTTCTTTGTGCACTTAGTCTTTATACAAATCGAATGACAGAAGACATTATTAAAATGACTTTTTCTGATCATGATTCTGATAATGATATTCTTGAAGAAGATCTTCAAGACTATTTTAGAGAGGTTGAAGACCGTCTCGGTCATGAGGTTGATCCACCTGATCGAATTTTCTTTTATACACCTCTTATTAATAAAGACAGTGTAGAAAATGACATTGAAGAGGTCTTAGGTGATGACTACTTCAAAGAAATTGGTATTTCAGTTGCTCTCTTTCACGATCAAGATGAGCTAAGTGTATCTGCAGACAATGTTATTATTGATGGAACTTCACCGGGCATTCATCTAAATATCTTTTTGACAACTGAATACAGTCAGATGACATCTGATTCCGCCTTGGATGACACACTTCTTTTTGATGAACTCGGAAACGCAATTCGTCACGAGTTTGAGCATCTTCTTCAAGAAGATTATCCAAGTGTCTTAAACTATCTTGATTACCACAAGATCTTCTGTCCTTCCAGCCGAAAACCAAGCGCGTTTTTTCTATATCTTGTCCAACCTGCAGAAGTTTCTGCACATGTTCGAGGTTATGAGCACAATGCTCTGACACGGTCAGTTTTTTTTAAATCGATTCGTAATCTTCTTACCGTTTACAATCAAAAAGGTATATTGTCAGAAGCTGAAGTTATAATCGTTCTTATGTGCTGGGAAGATTGGTTTCTTCGAAACACTTACCTACCACTCGAATCCACAAGCGGAGAAGCACATGTCTGAAGTTATCTCTCTTGACAAATACAAAGCTTCTTTGCAAGAGAAGAAGCAAGACAGCGAGATTAATTTTCTTAAGAATCAAATTGATAGCTTGCTTGAAAGACTTGAAGAAATTGAGCCACTGCCCTACAATGATCCAACACAGACCGTTGTGGACACAATGATTGATAATAATCTCGTAATGGGCTCTTCTGAGTCTGCACTACTTAATGCATATTACACTTTGATGTATGAAAAGCGTGAAGATCTTGCAGACTTGATTTTAGAAATTCTTAAGATGAAATGAGTGTATTAAGTAAAAACCTAAAATAATATAAGAGCAAGGAGGAAAAATGAAGTATTTGCTAAAGCAGGAAGTTGTTGATTCTCGTGGCAATGTTGGAATGATTGTTGATGTCCGTGTTGCTCACGGACGCACTTTTTATCAGGTTCTTTTTGACAGGGATTGGGGTACTGATAAGGCTGCCGAACCTGATTTTCTTCCAGAAGAATATTTGCGCGTGAAGCCTTCTCGAAAGGCTTCCTGACCTATGAGAATGATTTCTGTTGAAACTTTATTTGAGTATTGATAGGTTAATCATTTATCAAAAAAGTATTAAACAGGATTAAACAGGATTAATCTGGAGAACAAATGAAACAGTCAGCGGGTATTATTCTTGTAGATTTTTCAAATAACAAGCCTAATGTCCTTTGCCTTAGAGCTTACAAGAACTGGGATTGGCCGAAAGGTCGTCTTGACCCGGGCGAAAATCACATTCAGGCAGCGATTAGAGAGCTTGAAGAAGAAACAGGCTACACAGCAAATGATATTGAGTTTATGAAAGAGCTTGTTTCGAAGCCAGAAGTGGTTACTTATGGTAGCGGAAAGAGTGCAAAAACTGCAACTTACTTTTACGCTGCATTGATCAATACCCAGAAAGAACCTTTTTTGCCTATCAATCCAAAACTTGGTCACCCCGAGCACGAGGAATGGCGCTGGGTTCAAACAGATCAACTCCGTGATCTGATGCCTGCACGCCTAAGTGATATTGTTGCTCACATTGAGTCGTACTTTAATTAGAGTCACAATATGTTTCAAAAAATCATTGACAATCATCTTATGACCGCCAGACTCGAGATTGAATCTGCGCTTGTAGATTTTTACAATCTATTTAAAGATAATACTGATCATCTTAAGTTAATTGTGGAGAACTGGGAATTGTTTAGAGAACTTCTTGAAGTTCCCAATGACATTGGAAGTTTAGGTATTAAATACCGGCCAGAAGACTGGGGCGTAGGATTAACTAACCAGATCAGTTGGATTAAATGGTTTATAGATCACGAGATGTTAGATGATGGAGAACCTAGAGTTCTATACTATCGACGCAGAGTCTGCAGTCCACTTGGACAACCTTCTTGGATTGCGACTTCTCCAGATCAAGCAACAGGATGTTTAATTATCCGACATGACTCATGTGATGATGTTGGAGGTTTTACAGATAAAAGTCGTTATCTAACAGTAGATCACTTGAGAGAAGCGATTCTATTTCAAAAGAAGAAAGCGATTACACGAGAAACAGTCGCACAGTGGCGAGGTTCTACAACAAGAACTTCAACTGAAAATGGAGAAGGTGCTCTCCTTCGAGAAATACTGCGCTTAACCGCAGCTGAATTTTCAGATTCATAATCAAAGGTAAACCAAAATGAGATTAATTCTTCCAAACCCAGAACTTACGTGGAATCAAATCGGGAGAAAATGGTTTCTTGACTTAGAACCAGGTACCCACGCTTCTTACGTAGGTATTGTATCTCAAAACAAAAGTGAATACTCTTGGAACGCTTATTCATACCTCGAATATTCGTCCAATGACATTGGAAGTGGTGACACCAAATCTCTTGAGGAAGCTAAAAAGAAGGTAGAAGAAACCTTGATTGCAGCAGGTGTGGCACAATAAAATGACCACAAAAAATACCCTTGAGGAAAGTCTTTTAGACTGCAGTAGATTTCGTTGGATTCCAGGAATGCTTGCAGTGCGTGTTAAAGAGCCACCTTTTTTATCAGAGGGCGTAGATGGGTCGAAAATGCTAGGACTCAAGTTTCGCGTCGTCGAAGTCACCAAAATTGGCAGTGTGTATTGCGTGCTAAACTCGTTTCGCACCAATGATCATGACTTCGCCCCTGATTTAACTGACCCCGCCACACTAGGTTGTCTACTCTTGCTTGTTCGTGAAGCATGGAATGACTATACGATTACGACACAGTTCCATCCTAGTACCGATGCTCCAGGCCGCAAACAATGGCGCGTTTGGCAACCTGGAAATCCAATTGCTTATGGCTTGAGTGAACCAGAAGCTTTAGTTTCTGCGTTAGAACAATCACTTTTACACTCTAAGTAAAGAGGCAACATGAACTTGCTTGGATCGTTCTACTCTTCACAGCTTTCAAAGCTTCCTTTTGGCGCAGTTTTTCAAAAAGGAGATGACTTCTTTATTCGAATTAACGTGCCTTTCTATGATGGCCCAGACAACCTGGTAGTTGCAAATCTTAAAAATGGCGAAGTGCAGAAGATGTGTTACGAAACGACAGTTTTATATTATCCAAATCAAGAGCTTTTCTTAAGCTAAACAAGGACATATAAATTATGATTACACATGTAGCAATTAAGTTTGACGGAAGAGTTTGGTCGCTTCCAAAGCCGTACAGACATTGTCATATCATACATATGATAGTAAATTTATCTAAAGTCTTTGGAGATTGGACTGGAGACAAATTCGAGCAAGTTATCTCGCATAACGACTATGATTCTGGATTTCTGGATGATAAAGGTGTTTTCTTAAACAGAAAAGAAGCATTAGTTCACGCCTCTTCTCTATCACAGTTGAATGAATCGCCAGTTTATGGCGATGAATTATTCTCTGAGAATGTGTGGTAAATATTTGATAAATGCAGAGAGTTAAATTTAACAGGAGATTTCTATGCTAGACGAAAATTTTTCCATTCATTATTGTGCCTTTGATTTTATGAATGCTGTTTCTGAACTTGCTTCTCAATCTATTCCTGACTGGGACAAGAACTCAGTGTATAAGATCGAAGCATTTAAGCAGTATCTTTTTAATGATCGTCATAATGGAGAACTTGTATATTTTAATCCATCTTTTGACTTAAATTGTAGTTCATTTGACTTCGAAGATGTTGTTTTTCCATTTAACGTTCCATTTGACGATAAACTAACAGAAGAATTCTTCAAATTATCTTTGAAAGAGCTGATTGAACAATCTGAAATTCTTCTAAAAAGTTTGAAATCAAATGGTGGAAAACAGACAATTCTTCTTCACTACTCTTGGTAGTATTGACGATTTACTTAGCAAAGAAGATTTTAAACCCTTTGTGTGCATACCCTTAAATTGTGTATTAAAATAATCTCACCAATAATGGTAAAGACACCTTAAAGAGGAAAGTTGAATGCATCCAAATGTTCTTGAGCTAGTTAAGCTGATTACCTCAGAGATTCGATCGAATGCTGATAGGGTTGAGAAGTGGGCTAGTTTTAAGCGTCTGCACGCTCCTGCACTAACTAAGCTTCTCATGCTTGAAGGCAAAGGCATTGAGAATCCTGGGAGTCTTTTAGGCATTGATTTTGACGATAATCGCAAGCTCATTCTTCTTAACTACACGGGAGAAGCACACAACAATCTTCATGGTATCGAAGGTGGGTGGTCTCCTCCTCTTCGAGAACTTCGAGGTTTGATTTTCTCGTTTGATGGCGAAATCAAGATGGTTTCGCGCGGTTTCAACAAGTTCTTTAACTACAATGAGCTTTCTGAATGCTCGCTGCAGACGCTTGGTGATACCTTTGGAAAGTCCAAGAAGTTTCCTGCGCGTGAAAAAGCTGATGGTCATATGATCGAATTCTTTATCGACAAGGGTGAGCTCTGCGCCTCAACTCGTGGAAAGTTTGGAACTGCTTCGGCTATTCTTGCTGTCAAGAATCTTGATGCTCAAAACTTTGGAAAGATCTCGTGTCTGTATTCTGACTTTGAGCTGATGTCACTTGTTGTAGAGCTTGTGCATCCTGATACAAAAGTTCATGTTCGTTATACTGAGCCTGCGATGTTCTTGCTCGCTGCTTTCGACAAGCAAGGTAATGCGTTGGATCTTGAGCGACTGCAAGGTATCGCCAAAGAGTTTCCAATCTTTACGATGCCTTCTCTTCGTATGATGTCTCTCGAAGAAATGACCACTGAGATCAACGATCGAAGTGTCTTGAATAAGGAAGGCTGGGTTGTAAACTTTGAGGGGTATCTTGTCAAGTTTAAGTACATCTCTTACATTGGCGAGATGGTTAAGTCAAAGCTAAGTCACAAGTATATTATGAACTGCATCAAGAATGATCGTTTGGATAAGATGCTTAACACACTTGAGGAAGAGATTCGAGGACATGCGTATCGCATGGTAGAAGAAGTCAAAGCTGCCACGCATCGTGCAATTCTTGCAGGAACTTATGAACCTCTATACAGTCTTTACGATCCTGAGATGGATGGTTCAAAGGCTTACTATACTCAAGTTTGCCGAGCTTTCTGGAGTGAACATGTGATTAGTGACGGTTTGTACACAGCCCGAAGGAAGTATCTAAAACTTACTCCTCCGCTTCCTTTCGCTCGTGTAGGATAGACTGCTCATGTCGCTTGCCGTCAGGAATCATCTTAAGCATAAGTAATATTCCAGTCAAAATTCCACAAATAAACCATAAACATCCGACTACGATTGGATGATCTTGTTCCATACACTAAGTATTGAGTTGAATATGAAAATGAGCTGGTTGTTTTTAGTAATTTTTACTTCATGTGCACCACAAACTTCGGAAGATAGTGGAGAGATCAAACAAGAGATTTACTCTAATTTGACTTGTGACCATCCAAATACACCTTATGAAGCTCAAATTCAAGCTGAGTATCCGGATGATGACTATCTAAGCGTGGAACTCATTATCGAGCAGAGTGGTGAGTTTTGGATTGGAGAGCTTAAGCCTCCGCATAATCAAAATCCTATGTGGAATATGACCATGCAAATCTTAAACTTCAACTGTCAGACTGCCTACGCTTGGAACTTTTTTCCGCAAGATTAAAATCGCAGAGTGCAAACTTATAACTTAAAAAATAAGATAAAAAGGCAAGGAGCAAAGGAAAAAAATGGCAAAGGAAATTGACAACTATACGGCCTCTCTCATCACCAGTCTCGGAAGCAATGTACTAAGCCCTGAAAATCTTCAGGCACTTGATGCAGTAAAGCTTTCTACTCGTGGATTTATCGAAATCACCAACGATTCACTCACTCTTACTTCAAAAGGCAAAAACGCTTTGCGAAGGTTTGAGCGTGAGCAGAAGATCGAGGAAGCGATTGATGCTGTTAGAACCGCTGTTGACGAGCTCCTCGTTGAACCAGGCGCAGTTACGCAACACCGCGCGGTCTGGAACAAAGTAGGAGGTCCTTCAAAGTTTGATCGTGATACTGTGCTTAAGGCCATGAACATGCTTCGAGATCAAGGTGTGATCAACAACCATCAGACGAGCGGAAACAACTTCCAGATTTATTGGAAGCGTACAGGTGATATTGTCACCGCGCCTGAATTTGAAATTAACGTTGATGTTGATGTTGATGTTGATGTTGATGTTGATGTTGATGTTGTCGTTGACGACGATGTTGATGCTGACACTGATACCGACAACGAATTTGCGGAGGAATCTGATGGATAAGATTTACCTAAACCCAGATCTATGTGAAGATATGATCCTGTCTTATGCAGGTAAAGGAAAGCTAAGAGTGTTTGCTGATACACTTTTGCGATCCAGTTCGTTTGATGAAGCTCATCGCAACTTCTTGCAGACGTGGGCGAGGTCAGGTAAGTCTTTGACACTTTCAAGGAACCAGTCAGACCTACCTGGTTGGTTTTGGGTTGAGACTATCTAATGAATAGCGAACGAGACAATATTGATATTCTTTTTGATGCAATCAAAAATGAAGAAGATTCTACAAAGAGATGGAATGTGCTTATTGCACAGGAAGACAGAAAGAATTTGATTAAAATTGTTCAAGTGTTAATGAATGAAAAAGAAAATCTTTGGTGTGTAAAGCCCACAAAAACAAGTTAATATACAAACATAAGGAAATGGTTAACTTACTCTTCGCTATCCTAAGGCTAAATGGAGAAATTGGTAAACTCAGAAGACTCAAAATCTTCCGATCGCAAGATCTTGTCGGTTCAAGTCCGACTTTAGCCACTCTTTTAACATCTACGACTCTTTAGCTCAACTGGACAGAGCAACGGGTTTCTACCCCGTAGGTTGCAGGTTCGAGTCCTGCAAGAGTCACTTTGGGTTCTTAGCTCAACGGTAGAGCATCGGACTTTTAATCCGCCGGTTCCGGGTTCGAATCCCGGAGGACCCACTTTTTCTTTTAATGTTAAATGTAATTCTAGTTGGCGGCATAGCTCAGACGGTAGAGCAACAATATCCTAAATGATTGTAGGTCCCAGGTTCGAGTCCTGGTGTCGCAGCTTTTCATATAACCTAAAACTATCCAAGCTTTTGGAGGTAACAATGAATACTGATCGAATTAAGGTGCTTAGTCGTTGTCAAGATCACGCAATGGGTGTTTCTTTTGTATTACGAGCTCTTAAAGATCTTTTAAACAGTTAGGGTGTCATAAAGCTGGAGCTCCATTGCCCGGTCGCATCCAGCACCCACCGCCCGTCCTCAGGGAGACATAGTGCGGAGTTGATCCGGGCTGCAGTCTTGATTCTTCGGGTTCAAGACTGCGTAAAGCAGAATAGCTCAGTTGGCTAGAGCATGT
>Ga0181349_1000089_pt1 | contig 33324 bp, 57 predicted proteins | sample Su13VDMM110SD_FD_130106 | JGI IMG/M metagenome (GOLD analysis project Ga0181349, IMG submission 130106) | Freshwater viral communities from Lake Michigan, USA - Su13.VD.MM110.S.D | ecosystem: Environmental > Aquatic > Freshwater > Lake | place: USA: Michigan | collected 2013-07-16 | reverse complement strand
TAAGAAGACGATATCTGAGAATAAGAAAGCTGTTAAAGAACAGGAGACAAAATACAAAGAGGCAAAGAAGATTTTGAAAAAGATAACTAAACCCCTGATCAGGACTAACTCGCTATTCGAGCCCACTGAGATTGACGGAATAGAAATATTCCAGCCAGAAGAGGAGACAGCAGAAAAAGAAGAGGAAGATCAGGAATTAGACGAAAACATTTAAACTAAACATCTAAAATTATAAAAGTAAAAAATGGTAAAACTAAGAATCACAAGTACCAACAATCTTATTAACTTTCTTAAGAGGTTGAAAACTGTAGATAGAAGCGTGCTTCTAGAGTTAACATCAGATAACGTTTTCTGTAAGGTTCACACCCCAGATAAAGCTGTTATGAAATTTGCTTCCCTAGCTTTCGGTGAAGTTTTCGAAGGTGGGATATCATGGAAGGACATTCTTAAGGGTAAAAGTCAGGAAGAAAGAGTTAAAATCGGATTGATTGATGTTGGTAAATTTATGGACTGCTTCAAGCATTTCAGACCAGAAGAGGATGTTTTCATGGAGATTTCAACTGAGGTGCTAGAGGGAAACCTTGTAGCTACCGATGTGCTGCTGACATCTAAATCTTTACACATTAGAGTTAAATGTGCTGATCTATCCCTTCTCTCTTATGTTGCTGATAATATTTTGGATATGGTTCACTCTAAGGAAGATACTATTGCCCAATTTAAGATTTACCAATCTGATTTTTCATCGATAGTTTCATTATGCGGATTGGAGAGCAATTCGGAGGAACTTCTTTATTTTGATGTGTCCAGCAAGGAGGTTAGAGCTAAAGGAGAGTCATTTAATTACAAAATCAGCATCTCTCCAGAAGAGATAAGGGTTGATAGTGACATTGCTACTTCACAGATCTACAAAACCCAACTTTCATATATGGAATCCGAAACTTGTGATTGCTATGTGCATGAAAACAGATTAGTTTTATTCTCACAGCAAAGTAACACGTCTATTGCAATTGGTATTGTAATTAAATAAAAATAATCAAATGACAGAGGCGGAAATCGAAGAGGTAAAGAGTAAGATAACGGAGCTTACGTCTTTAAAGAATGAGTTAAAGAATGAGGAGCAGGCTGTTAAGTTAACAATGAACTCAATTTACGGAGCGATAGGGAATTCTTTTTTTGTTTGCTTCAATACCGATGTTGCTGAGGCCGTTACTTTACAGGGTCAGGATATGATTAAGTTCTCTGAAAAGATTGTAAATAGATATTTTCAAGAACATTGGCATCTAGATACCGAGCTGCATGAGCAATTAGGGATAACACAAGTTAGAAAAGTCCACAAGCCACTGGTTATCTACTCTGACACTGACTCTAATTACGTAGCTTTTGAAGAGGTTGTAAACTCCTGCGACTGGCAGGGAGATCCGAAAGAGCTTATCCTACAGATAAATGAGAAAAGATTTAAGGGATACCTCAAAAATTGCTTCGAGATTTATTCAAAGAAATGGGGTACTGAAAATAAGCAGGATTTCGAGTTGGAGACACTTGCTATAAATGGTATATTCCTAGGTAAGAAAAAGTACGTTACTAATCTTGTGTATGAGGATGGAGTCCATATGGAGCCTCTTTCCCGTTTAAAGATAACCGGCGTTGAGATGATCAAGGGTGGAACCCCACCTTTCGTTAGGGAGAAGCTAAACTATCTTACAAAATTTATCTTCTCCAAGGGTAAAAAATTCAGTATTAAAGAATTTGTGCAAGAGCTTAAATCCATTAAAAAAGACTTTAAAGCTCAGGAGTCCCAGAATATCTCTGCAGCTATACAAATTAACAACTACGAGAAGTTCGTTTTGAATGACGTCTCAGCGCTAGAAGTTGGAAAGGGATGTCCTATCCACGTTAGAGCAAGTGCATACCATAATTATTTACTGAATAATTCAAAATTTAAGGACAAGTATGCTATGATTAGAAGTTCAAATAAAGTTAATTTCTTCTTTGTTAAAACCAAATCCGCATCTGAAAATAATGTGTTTGCATTCGTTCAAGGTAATTTCCCATATGAATTTGCACCACAGATCGATTACGATCAGCAATTCACCAAGACGATTTTGGATCCAATCAACAGGTTTATTGAAGCTATGGGGCATAATCCTATAAGTCCAAATCTATTCATGATAAATCCTCTTTTTTAATATGGGATTCAGTAAAAGATACCTACCCGATTACGATAAATTGGTGGAGATGAGAAAGGAGATTAATAACGATCGAGAATTTCTAAAATTTATAGTTGGTAAGAGCGACTGCTTAATGGGAAGCACGGAATCCCTTCAGATGATTAGATATATCGAGGAGGAAATAGAAAATGAAAGAAAAAATGGGATTTGAAGAGGAGATAGATTTTGAAATGTCTGCAGAGGACTTGCAGCTCTATAAAGATACTGTGACCAGTGAGTACTTCACCATATTTGCAAACAAGGAAGTCTTTGTTAAAACAGACAAAATAAACGACGGAAGAAAAGTACAGAAGCTTTATGAGATACTAGATCTTTTTATACTAGAGGGAATGCAGGACGAAACGATCGATCAGATAGAGTCACTTATTGACGTTCTCACTATTAAGATTCTAGTTGAAAAGGATATCATACCCGGCGCTGATATATAAAAGAAAAAATTCTGAATGCTTATCACCGAGAGAATCCTTAGGTTTGGCAACTTCTTAAACGAGTCCGCCACTAATAGCCCAGTTAATGTTGTTATATTATCAGGCACAGCGAAGCCAAGCAAGACTTCCAAGCAGTTTATGAAGGTATGCTCAGATAGGGATATAGAATGCCACGTTATAAATGTTAATAATGCTAGAATTAAAAAAGTCTACAATGGACACGTAATTGAGGATATAGCTAACAATGTTAAAGTTTCTATAGATCCAAATACAACAGCCATCGTACCAAGAAGAGGAGTTATCAATAACTCTCATACTATTTCAGTTATGAAAGCATTGGAAGATGCTAGATACTTCTGTGTGAACACACTAGATTCAATATTAGCTTGTGAGAATAAATTTACCACTTGTGAAATAATGGAATCACACGATCTACCAGTTCCTAAGTTTGCACTGGTTCCAGATGAGAAATCCCTGGACGCTGCTCTAGAATCTGCTGGAGGTAAATTCCCGATTGTTATGAAATTACTTTCCGGTTCTCAAGGAATAGGGGTTTCTTTGGTTGATTCTTATTCATCACTTAAGTCGGTTTACCAAACAATCAAGAAACTAAACCCAACTAGTGAGATCCTATTACAAGAGAAAATTGATTCAGATTTCGATCTAAGAATACAGGTACTTGTTAAAAAGCTTAATGCTTTGGATCCGGAGGAAGATAATGCTGTTATCCTTGGTGTTATGAAAAGATCTGCAGTTAAGGGAGATTTTAGAACCAATTATTCACTAGGGGGATCAGTTTCTAAATACGAGATAGACGACGATCTTATTGAAATAGCGATTAAAGCTGCTACTGCGGTTGGCTGTCACTGGTGTGGCGTTGATATCATGATAGATAGCAAATCAGGCAAACCCTATATTCTGGAAGTTAATGCTTCGCCTGGAACTGAAGGTATTTCTAAGGCCATAGATAAGCCTATTGTTAATGATGTTATAGACTACGTCACTAAGAAATCAAATTGGACATTCTCTAATCTAGAGGTTGGGTATCTGGAGAACATCAAGATACCAGGCATAGGAGAGATAATTGCTAAATTTGACACAGGTAATGGCGCTAAGTCTTGTACTATACACGCAGATAAAATGGAGAAAAAAGGTGGTAAATTAGTTTGGTCTATAGGCAGCAAAGAGTTTACCTCTGATATTATGGGATATAGCATGGCGGAGGTTGGATCTGATATCGATAGAAGACCTATTATACATCTAGATATCGAATTTAACTCTGTTAGGGTTAAGAATGTAAAGGTGTCACCGGTAGACAGAACAGAGAAAAGCACACCCTTTCTTGTCAATAGAGCATTCATGAGAAGACTTGGACTTATAGTTAATCCTCATAAGGCTTTCCTAGCAACCAAAGAGCCAAGAGATGAATATTCTCCTGGTGAATCTAAAGGTGAGCCACATGCTGGGATTCTTTTCAAGGAATCAAAAAAGAACAAGAAATGAAAAACATATTATTATTTGAGGATTTCCTCCAGGAGCTAAGCCTTTCTGATGACATCCAAAAGAGAATCAAAGAGTGGCTGTCTAACAACGAGTCTGAATTTAATTTCAGGGATGATTCAGATTTTGAGCAGAATTACGATACGATTGTAGACGACTGTATGACTGATCTAAATATCAGCAAGGATCTAAGAGATGATGTGAAAGATTTTATGCAGGGACAAATGGACTTATCCGACGGCATATCTGTTATCATGAATCCGGAAAAAGAGCTTAATCTTAATCCTATAGATCAGGTTCAAAGATTTCAATATTAATAAATAAAAACAATGGAAAATTTTAAAGAAAAAGTGAGCGAGGGAGTCCATCTTGTTGATTTCTGGGCTACCTGGTGTTCGCCCTGCAAAACTTTAACACCTGTCATTTCAGAATTGCAAGAGAAGTATGACGGCAAAGCTGGTATTCATAAGATTAACGTCGACGAAAATTCGGAATTAACCAAAGAACTTGGGATAAGATCTATACCAACGGTTATCCTTTTCAAGGACGGACAGGAGGTGGAAAGAATAGCTGGAGCTAAAGAAATCTCTCTATACGAAGAAAAAATCAATTTTTTTCTGAATTAGGATAGAAACTTTATCACTCGGGGGCTCATATAATCTTGGTAACTAAAAATTCCAAATTTATATGAGCCTTATTTCTGCCCTGAGAACTGAAGACAGATTAACCGAAAACGGGATGGTCACAAATTCAACTTCTCTTAATTCATGCGTGGATTTCTTCTTCCAAGCGGGTGCATATAGAAAAGCGGAAGAGTCTGATATCATAGCTTCTTTTTCTGCAGCATTTGCGCAGGATCAACTAAGAGCTCTAAAGATTCTCTTCTGGGCTAGAGACGTCAGAGGGGGAGCAGGCGAAAGAAGAGTATTCCGTGTTTGTATTTCGCATCTTGCCAAATATCATTTACCTTATTTAATGGCTAATCTTGATGTCATTTCGGAATATGGCAGATGGGACGATTACTTGGTTCTATTAGGACTACAGAATGATAAGTTATCCCAGGGGGTATCCGACACTATTCTTAAGTCTATCAAGGAAGATAGAAATGCACTTGCTGCTAAGTGGATGCCTAGAAAAGGAGCTATTGCCAACCAGCTTCGTAAGAGCTGGGGAATGACACCAAAGGAGTATAGAAAAATGCTAGTTGAAACTAGCAATGTGATCGAAACACACATGTGTGCTAAGGAGTGGACAAAGATAAACTACTCACAGGTTCCCTCTGTTGCTGCTGCTAGATACCCAAGGGCCTTCATGAAGAATGATATGACCAGATATAGAGAATACCTTGCAGCTCTGGCAAATCCAACTCTTTATGAAGAAAATGTCAAAGTGAACGCATCTGCTGTTTATCCTTATGACGTTGTGAAGACCCTAAGAAGAGGAGTAGAAGAATTGGCAGTAGAACAATGGAAAGCTCTTCCTAATTACCTAGAAGGCAACACTAAGATGATCCTTCCGGTTGTTGACGTGTCGGGTTCTATGGGATCCTCTGTATCTGATGGCAGCACATTGACCTGTATGGATGTTGCTATCTCTTTAGGACTTTACATCTCCGAAAAAAATACTGGTGCTTTCCAGGACGCTTTTATCACATTCTCTGAGAGACCACATCTTCAATACCTAAAGGGAAATCTGAAAGAAAGATTCGATCAGTTGGAATCATCTGAGTGGGGTATGTCAACTGATCTAGAGTCAGTTTTCAAGCTTATCCTAAAAAAGGCTAAATCAGAAAATCTCGATGCTAGCGAGATGCCAGAACAAATTATGATTCTTTCCGATATGCAGTTTAATGAAGCCATTTCTGACCCATCACTAACGGCTTACAGTATGATCCGTGAAAATTTTGGGAAAGCAGGATACGCTATGCCAGAGATAGTTTTCTGGAATCTGCAATCAAGGGATAGAAACGTACCGGTTAGCTTCGATGAGACTGGCACTGCTTTAATCTCTGGATTCTCACCAGCTATTTTAACTTCACTATTGAACGGAACAGGGATTACGCCAGTTTTAATTATGGACGAAACCTTAAATAAACCAAGATATTCAAAAATTTCTTTGCCTAATACCGAAACTTTTAATAACAACTAGTATATAATACCTAATAAATAAGGAATCGTTTCAGCACAAGCTACAAATTACAACGATTGATTAATCACGCTAGAGATCGCAAGATCAAAAGCAAAAACACCGATTCCGTTTTATTTTCAGATAAGCATAAAAATAAGGGATTGTTTCAGCAAATTAAAAAACTATACAATTTGGAATGTAAAACCACAATCCCGTTCCATAAAACCCAGATGTAAAAGTCTGGGTTTTTTCATATATAATGAACGGGGATGTTAATGGCATTGACGTGCAACGGAAGTTCTTTGAGATGATGCAGGCAGTGTTAGATGGAAACACTTTAAATACCTATCAAAACGACAAATGACAACTCTTACATAGGGTCAGCTGAGTTTGCTCTTGCAGCCTAAGCTACGGGTCGGTACGACCTAGGAACAGAAAGTACCAAGACGCGGTAGACCGCAAACCCCGAAGACTCCGGACCTCCGGACAATTCACTGACTAACGCTGAAGTCAGCTCAAAAAATACAGTGAAACAGTTTGTACGGAGTTCTGTTAAACCGATACTAAGCCTGTGAATGAGTCCTCTGCGCTTGTTGAGACGGACCCGGGTTCGACCCCCGGCATCTCCACTAAAGGGAGCAATTTGCTCCCTTTTTATTTGAAACTTTTTTTAGAAAGGTATATAGAATATTAAACTTAAAACAAAAAAACAGAATGATTTATTTATTTTCAATTTTAGCGTTGGCCATAGCAGCCATAGTGGGTTATCAAATTTATTCAGCTGTATCCAGTGATCAAAAAAAGATCGATCATGATACGGAAGATGAGACACCCGTTTCTGATAACGAGGGTTTCTATATTGAAACTGAGCCTGTTCACATCGAATGGCAATCTACAGCTACCACTGAGGAACCAATTACCTACACGATGGCTGGTACAACAGTAACACAAGCTGTTGAAGTAAAAGAAGAAAAGCCTAAGAAGAAAAAGAGCTACTATAAGAGAAAAGATAAGAAATCAAATGGTGAAAAGCCAGCTCCTAAAATGAAAGCAGCTCCTAAGAAGGGAAAGAAAAAAGGTGGTAAGGATAATTTGCTATTAAGCTAATCTTAAAGATGAAATTACATAAAAGCCCTTTGGGGCTTTTTTTGTGGTCTTGTGTTAATTCCTTATCTTCAGAAGAAAATCAATCTCGTATGCCGAGCATGCTATGTCTTCTAGATGCTTATCCATTTCTATCACATAGTTTATGAAAAACAAATGCATGGATTGGTTTACAATAATACCTGCTATTTCATTCACACTAGATTCATTGATCATTTCTACTGGTATTATCACAACACCATTAGATAAGGATATCGGTGTGGCATAGTCTGAGAAATCTATCTTGTTGCAGTTTTCCAATAGGAAAGAATATCTTGATGGATCAGATGTCTCTATTATGCTGAGTGCAGAGTCTACCCTGGATCTTAGAATCTCATCCTCATCTGCTATTATGATCTGTGAAGATGCGTTTATACTTAAGAACAGTAACGCTAGAGTAATTACATTGCGCATTTTTATGGTTAATTTTTTTAATCAGGGGCTGAGTTATACCCCCCGCCTAGTTTTTTTATATATCGATCTAAATGGCAATAAAAAAGGGACCCTAAGGATCCTTTTTATCTAAGTTGGTTGGATTTTTTATTCTCCTCTGGAGTACATCATATCACTAAGGATTCCCTTACTTTTTAGATATTCCATATATGCGTTTTTAATCATTTCTTGATCCTGATTGATCTCAGATGCTATTTTAGAAATTGCAGTTTTTTGTGCTTTTTTAATATCTGAAAATATAGGCGATGCAGATCTTAAAGAATTTATTAAAGTAAACACCTTCATACCAGTTTTAAGTTCCGATTCTTTTTTAGCTTTTCTTTGATCTGCTGCTCTGTCCAATACATCCATAGCCTTGTCTCTGTTCTGAGTGAAAGAAGGATCCTGTATTGCATTTGCTGCTATACCGGCTAGTTCTGATGGACTTTTACCTTGGAATCTATTGAAAGCTTTTATTAGCTTAGGGTAAATAGATTCGCTTGAATCGTCAGTTATTCCATTTAGAAGATTTACGAATTTTTTAGTCGTTCTTATAGCTGTCGTAAAAGAATCTAATCCTATAGCATCAGAGAAAGCTGGCAGAGTGATTTTGAAAGCTCCTGATGCTCTATCGTTCATACCAAATTGGTCTATGCCTGGTATCATAACGATGTATTTAGTAGTTTCTCCTTCCGCCTTACCCAAAGCTCTCAGGTATATTGCAGCCAATTGCTCAGGTGTAAGAATTTGGAAATCCCTAGCAAAAGCTGCTTTTTCACCTGAAGTTAATTCACTTTGTAGATCTTCCTCTGCATCAGCGGATGCTAAATCTGATTCGTATAAAAAATACTGGGCCATTTCCTCATAAACTTTATTCACTAAAAGTTCTATAGAGAAATCTTCAAAAAGTTTAATTTTTCTATTTTTCATGATTTATATATCCGATCAATTAATAAAAAATTATCTGGGATGTGTGTAAAAATAGTATTTTTCTGTTTAGCGGGAGAGGATATATACAGTATGTATTACGCTTATGAACACTACAAAAAAGACACTGATCAGATCTTTTATGTTGGGGTAGGAAAAATAGAGAATGGCAAATATCAAAGAGCATACTCCCACACGAAAAGAAACCCACATTGGCACGCCACTGCCAAAAAATATGGATTCGATCCCAAAATAGTTTTCGAATCCGAATCAAGGGAAGAGGTTTGCAACAAAGAAATCGAGCTGATTTTAAAATACGGAAGGAAGGATCTTGGAACCGGCCCTCTAGTCAATAAAACGACAGGAGGAGAGAAGACGTTTAAAATGTCAAAGGATTCGGTTAAAAGAGGAGTTTCTAAAAGAAAAGAAAATGGCACATATAATAAATGTGCGGAAATTGCTAGGCAAAGAATGCTCACTAATAATCCATGGAAGGGTAAAACCCACGATGGATTCAATAAAAAAAAGATTTTTCAATATGATGCTTTAAATGGAAATTTTATTCAAGTTTGGGATTCAATAAGAAAGGCAATAAGCTATTACCAATGTAATACAAAAACAATAAGTTGGGCATTATCTGGAAAAAGAAAAGCTGGATTAAACTTCATCTGGTCATATGAATACCTTGGCGAGAATGTCGGTTTTAAAAAAAATTGGGAAAATGGGGATTCCAAAAAAATTATAGAATTGAATGAGAATGGGAAGGTTCTGAATGAATGGGAATCAATAACAAAAGCATCTGAGGATTTTTCTTGCTCATCGTGGATGTTTTCTTATTATTTGAAAAGAAATCAAAAAATAGATAATAGAATAGTTAAAATAAAAAACCCCCCGAATAATCGTGGGGTTTCTAAAGATATTGATTAAATACTATTTTAACAAAGCCCAATATTCCTTAAAGTGCTTAATACGGTCTAAAATTCCAATTTGTCCACCGTTTACCCTTAATGTTACTTTTTTTACTATGTCATCCGTAGCTCCCTGATCGCATATTGACCATAGATTGTTTTTCCAGAAAAACCATGCGGCTGCCATGAGTGGGTATTTTGTTGCAACCAAGTCAGGGTTTCCTAGAATATCGTCATCAACGAATTTATCGAAAGCTGCATAATTGCTTTTGCCAGTTAGTTGAACGTAAGATCTTCCGCGATATTTAAATCCTTCCCCTGTTGATTCGTCACCATTACCCATTCTACTTCCATAAACACGAGAAGCAATTTTTTCCGGCTGTCTAGCATAGGATTCGTTTAGATTTCCTGGGAAATATTTTCCGAAGATTTTCTTAAGTCCGTCTGCTGAATAGTTAAGATTTTCAGTAACTGCTTTAAAACCACCGGACTCGTGTCCACATTGTGCAAGGAAGTGGGCCAATCTAAGTGTGTTTGTAATTCCAAATTTCTTTGCTGTGTCTGGAATTTGAGCAATTACAGCATCAGGAACATGACCTTTTAAAGCTGCCAATTTGAAATCGCTTGCAGGAACTTCCACTACAGGAGCAGATTCAGATACAGCATTTTCAACAGGACCTATCCCTAATTTTTGAAATGTAGCAGCTCCGGCTATACCGTCAGCAGTCAATCCCATTTTAGCTTGCCATTCTTTAAGGAATTTCTCAGTACCTGGACCGAAATTACCATCCGCGGTAATTCCCAATGCGGTCTGAAGTTTAACAACCTCGGGACCTTTAGAACCTAGTTTAAGTAACATAATATTAATTTTTTTCTTTATTTATCTCTAAAGTTCTTTTTTACTGCGGAATCTTTTCTTATTTTTGTATAAAATCAATACTTATGAACTCAATTGGAAGAAAAAGATTATTTTTCAAATGGCTAAAATTTTGGAGAGACATCAAGAGATCCGCGATAGGCTATCAGTTAGAAACAACTGATGAAGACAGAATTATGATCAAGGCTGTTAAGATAATGGTCAAGAGAAAGGGCATAAGAATCTTCTATTCTCCACTCTCACATTCGGTCTATATGCAAACGCCGGATCACAAGTATACTATAATATTTAACGAATACGAGATCAGGATTGCTAATCATAAATTATTTCTATCCACTAAAATAGCCCCTAAGATAGGAGACCATCTTATGGTGCTAGGTAGGGAGAGAATAGAAAGGGAGATGAAATCGGTTGAGTCGGAGGTTAGAAGGAATGAATTTAAGTTCTTACAGGATCTAACAAAATTTTTGGAAACGGATGAAGAAGACAGCAAATAGTTTTAAGAGAATAGCAATCATAGCCCACGACGGTAAGAAAGCTCAGATGGTTTCATTTATTATGCACCATTTGAACTTCTTTGGCAGAGAAGACCTGCTGCTGTATGCAACAGGAACTACGGGTAAGCACGTGGAAGAAGCGGGGGTAAGAGTAAAGAAACTACTATCCGGTCCACTTGGCGGCGATGCCCAGATAGCACAGATGGTTTCCTTAGGAGAACTGGACCTTGTAATATTCTTTAGAGATCCTTTGGGTATGCACCCGCATGAACAGGATGTCCAAATGCTAATGAGACTTTGTGATGTGCACGAGATACCACTAGCAACAAACCCAAGCACTGCTAAACTATTGATACAAAATCTAATTTAACAAGAACTTTTCATTCTTTTTTAGTATAATATTCAAGATGAGAGCCTTTCAATACCCTTCAGCAGCAATAAAGGACACTAAAGAGTGTCTCATTAACCACGGATATGTCGTAAAGACCGAAAGATGGCAGGGTATACCTTCTCCAGATGATATGTTTGAATTACTAGGACATTCTTTGAGATTTGTGATTCCAGAAACGGAAGATGTGCTTATAGAAGAGGTGAGACCTAATCTTCCATGGGCAAAAGAGCACTTCGAAGAAAGAGTTAGTGGTGAACCCCTAAATCCACCTCCATCCCATGTTAGGTGGCCCTTTGCCCAGAAGTCAAACGAACAATTTGGTGGTAGTGAAAAATTTAGCCACACGTATCCGGAGAGAATTTGGCCAAAATTTACATCAGATAGCTCTAGCGAAATAATGGGGGGAATAAGATACGATTACGGGGATTTCAATGATGTAGTGGATCTGATGGGGAGAGAACCTTTTACAAGGCAAGCATTTCTTCCTATTTGGTTTCCCGAGGATACAGGATCTGCTCACGGAGAAAGAGTACCCTGTACAATAGGCTATCACTTTATTAGAAGGGGTGACCATATGCACATAGTCTATTATATTAGATCCTGTGATTACATCAGACACTTTCGAGACGATATCTATTTAGCCTGTATGAAATTGTATTGGCTTTTAGATAGACTCAAGGAAAAAGATTATGAAACATGGAAGGAAGTGAAGCCGGGATGGTACACTATGCACATTACTTCTTTACATTGTTTTAATAAGGAGAAGGGTATTTTAAAACAGCCTAGATTATGATGAATTTTATAGGGAGATTATTTGAATCAAAGGGGGATAGATTCATTAAGCACTTAATTGAGATGGAAAGGGAAACACCAAATAATTACGAATTTGGTTCCCTCTTAAGATCTAAATTAAATGATTACAAGAAAGGTAAAATAAATTTAACCAAAGATAGTCAATATCTTAGTCAATAAGTAATAATATAAAGTTATGATAGAAAAACACAAAACAGAATTCAAGCAGGTTATAGAGCCAAGCGAGAGTCTAATGGAATCTTACAGAAAACTATTTAATAGAAATCAGAGCAAGTGGATGAGAAGATCAAAGCTAGAGCTTTCTGATTTAGGGAAGGATTTTATCTGGGAGGATAAGACCTACATAGTGGAAGGAGCCATAGATGCGATGAATATGATCGTCAGAGAGTCTGAATCTAATAAATACTATAGGGTTCACTCCGACTTGGTAAGTGGAGCTTTTGGATTATCTTAAAAAAATTTTAAATTGGTTAAATTCACCATACAAACAAGCAATCCCAAAACTCACATAGAGGCTTGCTCGGTCGTTGATTACTTCCGATGCAATATTCTTAAGGAGAAGATGGGAAATCCAGAGGATGCCTTCTATGCTGAGTTCCTTTTGGAAAGCAGTGAGGAATGCTTCGAGATACTCTCAGCGTTCCCTGGGATTTCTGTTTTTATGGATCCCAGGAATACTCTTCGATAGAACCCATTTTTTCAGCTCTTTCTTAATATATACTAAGATCATTTAGATCTAAAATTACTATTAAGATGATGTCAGAGAACAAAAACGAATCCGTGCTTATAAGGCAGGTACTCGAAGAGTTACAGAAGATGGGTAATAGAATGCCCAATGGGGAACTAAAAGTGTTAGAAAAAAGCATAGACGAGATGAGGGATTCACAGAAGTCAATGAAGGAAGATCTTTCCGAACTTAAGAAGAAACTTCTGGATCCATATGACGGCGTTATAGTAAGGGTCAACGAAAACACTAAATTCAGAATGCAAGAGGAGGATAGGTTCGAGGACTATATGAAAATAAATGTCGATGTACAGGATCTTAAGAAATGGCAGAGCGGGATAAACAAAGCCATGTGGATTATATTCGGTGCATTAATAGCAATAGCGGTGAAAGTTATTTTCAACGTGGGGGCTTAAAAAAATATCAGACATGCAGGAAGAAGAAAGCTACTCTCTTGACTACCTTCTTCAATTAACGAAGACTGACAGGGACACCTTCTGGGAGATCCTTTATTCCTCAGTCAGAAAAGCTATAGATAATTGCGAATCTACCGCAACAATATTCCAGGTAGAATCTGAGACTTCCGATGGCAGTGAGATAACAGCTATAACACTAAGCGAAAATCAATTCGATGCTCTTTTGGAAAACTATCTTCATTATTCTGAAAATAATGAGGACTATGAAAAATGCATTGAAATAAAGGGCGTCATAGAGGAATATAAGAAAACAAAAGGTTATAAATCATGGTAACCGACGAGAATAGGAAAAAGTACACAAATACTCTAGCCCTCTTTACCGATATAAGTAGGAGCAAAGGTAAAAACTTTTCCAGTGAAACGATAAAGGAATGCATTAGGTCCCTAGAATACTTCGAGGAATATGAAAAATGCATGACCCTAAAATATATAATGGACTCAGCTAAACCCAATGAAGGTGGAAAAATTAAATAGACAGATATTCGAAAACACTATACACACAATGAAAAAATATGGATACTCTGAATTTTTTAAGAGTTATTCTAAGGGTGTAGTAAAAAAAAGAAACTCAATAAAAAATACTCTATTAGAATATTACGAATCAACAGATGAGTTTGAAAAATGCAAATTCGTGGTTGATTTTTTTTGCGAAATAGAGAATTGCATAAAAAATGAGGAACAAAATAAGGAAAAAAATCTAAAATAAAAAAACAATAAAAAAAATGGAGAATAACATCGAAACACAGGAGAACGAAATGGAATCTGCAAACATGAACCTAGCAGAACAAGCTAGATTGGGTCAAGCTGAATGGTGCTTCCAATTTGACAGCGGCGAGCCAGTAATCTTTGCATGGAGCAGAGAGGAAGGTGACGTTGGTGATTTCGTTCTAAACGTTCCTGCTATAGCAGGAACAGCTGCAACATTCAAGTGTCCTAGTACAGGGAAAACTTTTTCTATCGTAGTAAGAGAGATGAGCGAGGAGACAAAGGCAGATAGAGATAAAATGTTACAAGAAGAGACTGCGGAATCAGAAACGGAATCGGAAGCCAAGTAATACAAAACCAACCTATGAAAAAGTGCTTTTAGCACTTTTTTTTGTGGAAAAATAAATAGGTATATACTGATTATGAAGAATTCTTATTATTTCACAGTTGATATTATATCAAACGAAAAAAGCAGTCCAGAGGATCTGGAAAGCATAATAAATCTACTTGAAACCGATTCTAAGTCTAACGATTTATTAGAGCCTATATTAAACAACATATCAATCAATTTTCAGAATTACATATTCATCAACATAGAAGATGATGAATTCCCAGTTAATTACTCAGATCAGATAGAGGAGATATTTAAACTTTTGGAAAAATTTCTACCTGGAGGATGCACAATAGATTCCAGAATAGAATGGGGATCAGATATGGATGATTTTAATTTACTGTGGTTCAGAAATAAAGAAGCATGGGAATTCTCAGAAATAGAAAACGATCTCAGAAATTACGGTGAAAGTGACTGGGATGAGGATGACTACAACGAGGATGATGTCAGGGAGTCATATTGGTAACCCCACGATTTAGACTGGATAATTTAATAAAGACCTAACAATATAATGGCAAGTAACCTATTATATAAGTTGTGGAAAAAATCGATTCTCTTTTTATTTCTGATGTTCATCTAGGCAGTAAAGGATCTAATGCCGAATACTTAAGAAAAGTACTTAAGGAGTATAAATTTAAAAATCTTTTTATAGTTGGAGATTTCATTGACGGATGGCTTTTAAAAAAAAGACACCACTGGCCCGAAAGCCACACTAAGGTTCTTAAAAAGATACTATCTCTATCCAAAAAAGGAGTAGATGTTCATTACATAACGGGTAACCATGACGATTTCTTAAGGGAGTATGTTCCACTTAATTTCGGGAACATCCACGTCACGGATGAGGCTTTCTATAATGGCTTTTTCATAACACACGGTGATCTATACGATCCAATAGTTAAGTATGGTAAATTCATATCGGTTCTTGGAGCTTGGGGATATGAGGTAGTTATAAATATAAACAAGGCAAATAATAGGATCCGTCTTTTTTTGGGAATGAAGCCGTCTTCATTTTCTAAATTTATAAAAGACTCTGTCAAGAAAGCAGCCAAGTATATTGGTCACTTCGAAGAAACCTTAACTGATGCTGCAGTTAAAAAAGGATGCACTGGTGTTATATGCGGGCATATACACACTCCGCAGGATAAAATGATAGGAGAAATTAGATATTTAAACTGTGGTGATTGGATAGAAAATAATTCTTACATAATTGAAAAATCTGGTATATTTGAAATAAGAACCTTTAAGAATGTTTAACCTGTCTGTTGTAATACCGTGCAAAAATGAGGGCGAGGATATAACTATCCTGCTTGATGATCTTTGCAATCAAAGATGGATTAGGATAAAGGATATCATAGTAGCAGATTGTTCCACTGATAACACCAGATCTATAATAGATCTATATTTCAAAAGAGATAGTTTCCAGGGAATAAATTGTAAAATAGTACAGGGTGGGCTACCCGCCGAGGGTAGAAATAAAGGATTCTCCCTAGTTAGTGACTCTGAATATGTCGTTTTTATAGATGCTGACATGAGGATAAAAAATGGATTCTTACTGCATGATCTCATCCAGAAAATGGAAGATAAAGAACTAGATCTGACTAGCTGTAGGATCAGAAGTTTCGATGGTAAATTTAATTGGGTGTATAGATTAAAGGACCTATCCCATATTATAACCGGATGGTCATCCCCCTTTGCCATCGGAGGATTCATGCTATTTAGATCTAAATCTTTCTCTAATTTAGGCATGTTTGACGAGGAAATAGTATACGCTGAGGATTACTACCTAAGCAAAGAAGTAGACCCTAAAAAATTCTCAATCCCATTTTGGGCCATCGTTTACACTTCCAGCAGAAGATTCTCCAAGAAAAAACCAATATGGATGATTAAGATGGCCATAAGAAGTTTCCTTAATCGTAATAACAAGGAATTTTTTACGAGGGACTGGGGATACTGGGACTGAAGCTATTAAGCTTTAGAACTTTTAGCTTCTTCCACTATTTTCATATCGCCATTTCTGTCTATCATCAGAAGATTATATTCTACTAATCCAAAATGGTCCAGATGTTTCAGTACTGTTTCAGAAAGAAATGGCTTGCATGAATAGATGTCAAATTGAAAATCACCAGGAGTTACGGAGTCCCATATGTGGATAGAGGCATGTGAGGTTGAAAGAACTATCGTACCTGTTATTCCTTCGTTTCCTGGGTGATCGCAGTAAACAGAATTTGGTCCTGCTAGAACTTCCATGTCTACTTTATGTACAAGATCTATAAGCCACTGGTCTAATACCTCTGTGCTCTTTGTTGGATTGTTAATTTTTCCTTTTACTAATAGGTGTTGGTGGAAAGGTTCAAACTTCATTTTTAAAAATTTTTGATAAATACTATATTATGAAAAAATACACACTATTTATCTTTTTATTTTTCATACCTTTTTTATCTCTAGCCCAGGTATTGCAATGGGATACTGTAGTCTATAATAATGGATACGCTTCTTATTTTTCTAATAAGTATAGAAATCCGGTTATGGTAACCTACAAACTCTATAAAGGCGGAGGTCCCTGTAAGAGGGATAAATTCTCATTTAAGAACGATCTTAAAATACCTGCTGCTACAACAAAGGAGTATCTTAAAAGCGGATACGACAAAGGGCATCTTGCAAATGCTGAGGACTTTGCCTTCAACTGTGAGCTTGATGAATTACCTTTCAGATATTACAATTGCGTTCCTTAGAGACCTGAACTTAACAGAGGCATGTGGAAGGTAACAGAGGAGGAGATTAGAAGGATATCCCAGACTGATTCACTTCTTGTTATCTGCATAAATGAATTTAGATCTGGCTATAGCATGATGGGCGGTGTTTCTGTGCCAACCGATTGTATAAAGATAGCAAGATCCCTTTCAAACGGTCAGACATATGTGTGTAGATCCTTTGTGAATTCATCCAGTCCATCCCAGTTTGAACTGCCGAAAAATTACCTGGAAAGGTATTATCATCTCAGTTTTTCTGATTTAAGACGGAAACTTAAATTAGTTTTGCACTAATTATATAGACATGAGAATAGTAGCTATATCAGATACACACACCAAGGAAAGGGAATTATCCATACCAGACGGAGACGTATTGGTACATGCTGGAGATTTTACTTATAAAGGCAGAAAGGAAGAGATAAGCGATTTTCTTGATTGGTTTCTGAATCTGCCGCACAAGCACAAGGTATTTATAGCTGGAAATCATGACGTTACACTAGACCCTTATATTAGGGGCACGAGACAGAGCTTCTTCGGGGAGGATGACGATTCTCACTGGATACATTCAGATTTCTTTGCTAGGATAAGGAAAAACAAAAACGTCCACTACCTGGACAATTCCGGTGTTACTGTCGAGGGATTGAATTTTTGGGGATCTGCTGCTACTCCTACTTTTGGATATGGCTGGGGGTTTAACTATGATAGAGGTCCTATGATAGACGCTATTTGGGAAAAGATACCTCAAAATACAGACTTCCTTATAACTCATGGTCCACCATTTGGGATATTAGATGCAGTAAAATACGGATCGACAATAGGCGTTGGCTGCAGCAACTTATCAGGCAGAATTTCTGAAATAAATATAAAAGCTCACTTTTTTGGACACATACACGAGTCCTACGGACACTCTCTGGATAACGGTATCCATTATTTTAACTGTTGCTCACTGGACGAGAGTTACTACACATCCAATATGCCATGGGTCCTGGAGGTTGAGAACGGTGAGATTGTTTCTTATAGTAACAGGATTTAGCAAAAAGGAAAGATATATAGTTAAATAAAATAAAAATTTAAAATGGGAAAAGTTTTGACATTTGAGGATTTCGCCAAAAAGAATCCATCACTATCAGGAGAAAATATCAATGCTACGCTAGAAGGGCACAAGCCTGGTTCTGAATTGAAGCACTATATGTTTTTTCAGAATCTATCAACAGTTAAGCATTATCTAGAAGAGATAATGTCTATGGATAAAAGTAAAGTAGATGCCTTACTATCAGATGGCCACGATTGGGCTGTTGATCATCTTTCAACGTCAACAGATGACCTCGCAGAGGTTACGAACTGGCTAAGAGGAGAAATTGAAGGTGCAGACTATGAAACAATGGGTGCTGAAATTATCTCTACTGAATTTATAACGGAGCCTGATGGAGACGGAAAAACAGAATTGGATATGATGGACGACGAAAAAGAGGAAGAGGACGATGAAAACGAAGACGAAGGGGAAGGCGAAGAAGACGAAGAATAATTTTACCCCCTGGGGTAATCTTTATGCCTATGACAACTATATCACTTCAGTCAAACGATTGATTTTAGAGTCACCTAATAATGAAGATATACAAAAACCGGAGTAATCCGGTTTTTTTGTGGAATAAAATCAGGTAATCTTCATATGATGCTATATGAAAACACAATTCGGAACAACTTTTTTTGATAGTCTTAAAAGAATGGTTAACCGGGAAAGATGGTATTGGAAAACTTGGGACTTGTTCAGGTACGACATTCCAAGATTCTTCAGTAATCTTTGGTTATTCCGTAAGAACCTATGGAGTCATACCTGGTATAATGGTGATGTATCCATCCTACCTTGGGTTAAAACTGCGGTTGATGATATGACTTGGAGAATTGAGAAATACGGACACGAGGTTGATGAAAGCCGTATAAAGAAAGTTGCGAAGATGAAAAGACTTTCCTATCTTATTGAGGTTTGCGTGAATGACTCATTTATTGAGGAAGCTGAGAAAGAACTTGGGTTTGAATACGTTTACCGTGACCTCGAGTTTGAAGAGATTGAAGGTAGAACTTATGATAATCCTTTGGGAGAAAAGAATGAGAAGTTATACCGGATTAAAGAAAATGAAGCACCTAAAGAAAAGAAAAGAAATAGTAAAATTTTAAAAAGATCTCGCGGTATCCAAAAAGAATACTGGGAAGAACTTTGTCACATCATCAAAGGCCCTGATTACGATACTATCAGAGCATCCAAAAAAGATTTTGATGAATTATACGACGGAAGCGACATTCGTGCTTGGTGGGATTAAAATAAAAATAAATGAACAATAACTGGATTCAAGGAATTCTTTGGGGTATAATAGCTCAGATCTGTACTTTTTACCAATTTCAGGGACCTATGAGATATCAGTGGATGAAGGATAACATCTGGGTTCTTTGGTTATGTGGGATACCTATATCTTTCTTTTATATGTCATCAGTGAAGCACTTAACATTAGCTTTTAACGGTGAGCTTTGGCCAAGCCGGCTAATAGGATTTGTTATAGGTGTTACTGTCTATACTTTCATGTCGATAGCTCTCTTTGACGAGCCACTGAAAACTAAAACCCTTATATGTTTGGGCCTAGCTTTTTTAATTCTAATCATACAACTTTTTTGGAAATGAGAACTGTAATTTTAACTTTATTTCTTTTTCTCCTGTCTGGAGAATCTTTTTCACAGACTTGCTTATATAAAGGCAACTCAACCTATTCTTCTGATTGTATAGGGAAAGTATCTGATAATAAGATTTACACAGGTCCGGGAGCTTACCCCTCCAATTGTAAGTACACATTTACGTGTTCACAAATATATCTAGGAAATTCAACACATTCATCTGACCTTATTTATAGGGTCAGTGAAAATAAAGTTTATCTGGTTATAAATGGTAGATCGCATCTCATCTATACGATATATGGGAATAGGATTTATCTAGGAGATACCCACGTATCAAGCCAATGCATTTATACGATTAAGGACAACAAAGTTTATCTTTCCGATAGCTCTTGCTGTATTGCTTCTTTTGATGGTCCGGTCAGCATTTTCGTCATAGCCTGTATACTGGGACCTTATTAATAAAAATAGAAACATGGAAAAAGAACCGGTTTATAAAATTTCAAAATCAAAAAAAGATCAGATAAAGGACGAGATCACAGATCTGAATATCAGAATGCTCCGTGATGGTGGTATGATAATGAGATCTACCTGGATATGCATGACGAAGGACCTTGGCGTTCATAATAATGCTTTCGGGGGAATACTTCTATCACACGTGGATGAAATAGCAGCTTTCTTTGCTTCCGAAATATGTGACACCCCATTTATGGTTACAAGATCTCTAGCAACTGATTTCTTAAAACCGATGAAGGTTGGGAATGTCATAAAAACTTACTGCGGGATTGAATCAATAGGTAATACTTCAATCACCGTTTTAGTTGAGATGAGAAAATATAATCTCAGGAATGATGCGGAGATTGTCTGTCTAAGAGCTAAAGCAACTTTCGTTAGAATAGACGGTGAGGGCTCAGCTATACCAATTTCAGAAGCAATCAAAGAAAAATATGTATCAAGAGTTAAAAAGTAAAAGATAATGAACATCTCACAAGAAGAATGCCTGGATCTGATAGAAAAGTGCAAAAAAAAATGCAGAAATTCGGAGGAAAGGCTTTATAAAATACTAAAGAATACAATCCATTCGGCATGTAGAAAATATGCGGGTGATCAACAGGAAGCTGAGGATATTGCGCAGGAGTGCTTTATAAAAGTGTTTACAAAAATCGGTGAGTATAGAGGTGATGGATCCTTTCAAGGCTGGGTCAGAAGGATAGCAGTTAATCTTTCAATTACTGAATACACCAAAAGAAGAAAGATTGGCATACATGAAAACATTGAGAGCAGATTTGATATTCAAGACGACTCATTTGCTGAAATAGATTTCGGTTGCACCCACGATGAAATAGTCCAATTTATAGGTGATCTACCAAAGGGTTATGGGCAAGTTTTAAAACTTTATTTCTTGGAAGGGTATAAGCATAAGGAAATATCAGAAATACTCGGGATAAGCACGAACACATCAAAAACTCAACTTCTAAGAGGCAGAAATTCGATCAGAAAAAACATGGAGAAAAAAGGATATTTTTTTAACTTTTAAATTTCTCGTGAAGACATCGTTAAAATACAGTCAAAGTCAGTTTGCTGCATGATAGGAGCGATGACTGCTATTAAAGCTCGCAGGAAACAATAAGACACTTTGAGCATACAAAGACAATAACACAGAGAGTTGATAAAACAATTAATCTAAAAATATGAAGAAAGAAAGAATGGAGCTTTTGAATTCGGAAGGTCCAATATTGGTAACAGAAAAAATTGTTACCTATAGTATAGTAGACCAATTTAAGGAGGTGATAGCACATCTTAGCGAATCTGAGATGCAAGATTTTATTCACGGCGACATGAGGCTGATTGACTCAGAGGGTAGAGATTTTAAATATTCAGAGTATCCAGGTTCTATGAAACCGGATCTTAAAAAGCTGGACGAATTTATTGGGATAAACACAAACGGTAAAACTTATTGAAATGAGAAATAAAAGAACGCAAGATCTGGAATATTCACACATCCTAGTAACATCGGATGAGCCCTCTAAAGGTACAGAGGATACAAATGCTTTCTCACATTGTCAGTGGTCTATTCTGCCAAATGATGAATTCGCACCTGCCCTATCTACAATTAAAAAGCTTCCGGCTGGTCTCTATGAGTTAATATGGAATCAATCTATGGGACAAAGCACATTCAAGAAGCAGTCTATGAACATAGACGAGCTCTATCGTCTGCCATCCCCTGAGATACAGGCCATTTTAGATGATATACAAACTTTCTGGGATAAGAGAGATCAATATAAGAAGTACAACTTTGTTCATAAAAGAGGTATACTGCTATGGGGAGAACCCGGGTGTGGAAAGTCCGGTATCATTCAGCTCTGTGTTAAAAGTTTAATTGAAAATGAGGAAGGTATAGTCATCAATATCAAGGACGAGGATGATTTTAGATTCTACGTTGATAACATATCGACTTTAAGAAAGGTTGAACCAGAGAGACCCCTTATTGTTATTCTGGAGGACATAGATGCTTTGGCTGGGGAAGACAGGTATTCAACAACTAAGTTACTGAATGTTCTGGACGGGGTAAAGCAAATAGAGAACGTTGTCTATATAGCAACAACTAACTATCCTGATAAACTAGAGGAAAGGATTAGTAATAGACCATCCAGATTCGACAGAAGATTCGAGGTGCATATGCCCTCTGCGGAAATAAGAGAATCCTATATAAAGAAAAAGCTTTCTGAGGATGATCTAAAGAAAATCGATCTGAATGAATGGGTGGAATTCTCGGATGGCATGTCACTTTCACATTTAAAAGAATTAGTGGTTTCTGTTGTGGTGATGGGAAAGGATTTAGAGGAGGCTAAGAGCTCTCTTCTTGACATGAAGGAGTCACCAAAGATCAAAAAGAAAATGCCTAAAATAGGTCTTAATTCAAAAAAATAATGGATAAAAAAACAGAAGCATTTATCTCTTTTGTTAAAGATGAATGTAAAAAGAACTCGGTCGTATTCAAACCATACAAGAGATCTTATATCAAGTTAACCGATGATATAAAATGTGGGGGTTTTTTCGACGATGGGTCGGATCCAAAATTAAGAAAGGCAACACTAGCTTTTGCTCAGGGCAGAGAGGATTTTATAGAGTTAATGGTTCACGAATATTGCCATATGACTCAATGGATAGATGGCATAGAACTATGGGACGTAAGTGCTGATTCTTTGACCGTCGTAGATGAGTGGTTATCCGGTGTGTATCACCCGGATGAATTAGTAGAGGTCTCTTTAAATAACTCAAGAGAACTAGAACTCGATAACGAAAAAAGATCAGTGGAGATGTTTAAGAAATGGGAGCTACCCGTTGATGTGGATCTTTACATCAGAAAGTCTAATGCTTACGTGCTTTTCTATAACTACATGAAGATCAGCCGGAAGTGGTCAAATCCCGACAATGCCCCTTATAGAAATAAAAATATAGTAGAGGCTATGTCGGATAAATTCGATATGGATTATGAAAATTTATCGGAAGAACTCATTGAGCTTTTCAAAAAAGAAAAAATATAATGGCAAAAACAAAGAGGCAGATACTGAATGAACTTCTATCCCCGATAGTAGATAACAGAAGAAGCGGAAAAACAACTCTTCTTAAAATGGGTATTGATAACTACGATAAGCCATTTGCTCTGATCTGTAAATCATTCCAAACTGGTAAAGAGATAACAAGCAATCCAAATTGTCTTTACGTGACCCCTCTTTCTCTGGATGCACTCAAGGGATTTAAAGGACCAGTTATTTACGATCAGGAATTTGTGTATGACTATATCCAGCAGGTTCTAGATGAGATTGATGAAAAATGTATACTGAAGTAATATGAATTCAGTTAGACTACAGTACTGGCAATTTCTAAAGGATAATCCAGGGTCATCATTGTCTTTCGATGATTGGAGGGATTTAGGTGAATCACAAAAGAAAGAAAGAATGGAAGACAACATGGATAGAGTTGAATCGGCTTACCAGAGGTACCGGGACCACTTTAAGGGATATGAGAATATTCCAGAAAAAGATTGGTTTATCCATGAGGCTTTGGTAAACGATGATTTTTGTGAGAGATGGGCCAAGGATTGCACAAGAGAGTTATCATACAGCGAGCGGTGGAATATCCTATTAGAAAGAGATGGACCACTTGGACTAAACCACGATAGGATAGAACAACAAGTAGAAAAAGAAACACCAAAAAGAATATTAACACCATGACAACAGTAAAAATTAAAAGCGGAGACTGGGAGGTTGAAGTATCAACTTCTAGATCGTATACATACCCATCGGATGTTACTGATTTTATAAAAACATCGATTGATTCTGCGGTTAAGAACTACATTGAGCCAAAAACAACAATCAAGCAATCAGACTTGGATATTAGGGACAATCAAATTGAATTACTAAAGGAAGATTTAGAGGTCGTTCACATGTACTTGGACGCACAAAATATCCCAAGGGAGGACGATAACAGCGAGGCGTATTCAATTGTTGGTAGAATTAAGCACACGGAGAGAAGGTTTTTCAAAACGCTATCTGAGGTTGAATCATCATATCTTAAAATGCAGGCCAAGAAAGTGGACCCAGATACAGTAGATAAGCTACTAGAAGCACAGAGAGGAAATTGTTATGTCGCAGTTCTCACCAAAACAAAAGACGAGGAAATAGCTAAAGCAGCGGGTAATGCTCCGGAACCGGGAGGTGGCTGGAGAAAATACAACACTTTTTTGAATGATATAGAAGGAGAAACTGTTCTGGTGGAGTCAATTAACGACGCTGAATAATATGCAGTTTCCGTCTGTAAAAATACGGGATGCTGTCTTACATTTGGAAATATAAATAAAAATAATAGTTTATGTCAGGAGGTCATTTCGATTACGATCAATACAAGATAAGGCAAATAGCAGATGGTGTTGAGGGAATCATTCTCAAGAACGGAGAAAAGAGGGAGAGAAGAGAATCATGGGAGGGTGAGTACTACTACAATTACCCACCTGAAGTTATCGAGAAATTCAAGGAGGGATTAGAAACACTGAGAAAGGCTGAAATATATGCACAGAGAATAGATTGGCTGGTCTCTGGTGATGACGGAGAGGAATCTTTTCTTAGAAGGCTAGATCAAGATCTTAAAAATTTAGAAAAAAATAAAAATGAGTAAAGTTAGAATTTACCTGGATGACGTGAGAACCCCTCTACCAAATCCAACAACCCCCGACGTTCCGGAATGGACGGTGGTTAGAAGCTACGATGAGTTCATAGAGAAGGTAACCGAGATTGGTTTAGAGAATATTGATTTAATCTCATTAGACCACGATCTTGGGGATAGCGCTATGAAAGAGTGGCACACGAATGTCTACCACAACTTCAAATTGGACTACGACAATATAACGGAGAAGACTGGAATGGATTGCACCAAGTGGCTGGTTGAGAAGTGGCTGGATGGCGCTCCCGTTTGTCAAGTTATGATTCACTCGGCAAACGCTATAGGCTCTGCTAATATGATGGGCTATATCAATAACTATAGACACATTAATAGATTGGAACAGAACTGCTCAAAATGGGTGGTTCCTCATAGCTCAAGCTGGTAAATTAAAAAGTATGCAAAGAAGAGAACTAACCTGGGATGAGCAGGTGCAATGGGTGATGAGAAACACCAACGTCGAATTAGAAAATCTCTACATTGTAGAGGAGATTGCTAAACCAACGACCCCGACACATATAATTGAAACATCGGTTAACGACAGGACAGCAATCACATACGAGTATAATAATGGGAACGTGGGCTAATGCAACATACAATTATGAAAACACCGATACAACAACTTAAAGACAACTACTACCTAATGAGTGAAAGTGAATTTCACGATTGGATGTCTCAAAACATGGAAACGTTATTAAAAGCAGAGCGTGACATGGTAGTAAAAGCATATAACCGAGATGTAATAGACGGAATACAAAATTGGTTTGTGGGAAATGGAATACACTATTATGAACTACATTTCGAGGGAAAAAGTAAGGTGAGTGAATACAAATCAGAACCAGATCAAAACTACACATTCGAAGACGGAGTATGAATACAACAGAACAAGAGCTTAAAGAAATACTTGATTATCAAATTGAGAAAATAATAAGAGAGGGAACAACATATATGTTTGAAATCATTGACTCACCATCGGTTTCCGTTGATGGTGAACATTTTTTAGCTTACACGCATACCATATCTAGAATTAAGGAACACCAGTTGACTTCAAAATTTAATTCTATAAGAGAAGAATTTGCGAGCCGCCATGAATACGAAAGTGTTGATGTTATATTAACATCTATGGAATTTATTTTAACATTCTTAGAAGAACATAAAGAGAATAGAGTATTCATTATGCGTGATCCAGGCACAAATTCAGTTGGCCCATTTATGAGAAGCAAAACAATTAGAGCAATAGTAATTTAATGACAAAAGATATGAAGGAAAGAAATTAATACAGTAAAAAAGTCACATAGCATTAATCAATAAATAAAATGAAAAAAACAAGAGTAATATTAGCACTAAAAGCTCAGGCATTAGCTGACAAGGAAAAAGCGTTAATGTCTTTAGACCTATTAGAAAATCAAGCGGTTGGTATAGGGGATCACACGGCAAACGATTTTCTTAAAGATGCAACCGAATCGTTACAGCTTTTAGCGGAAGCTGAAGATAGATTGGAGATGATCAAAAAATATTTCGATAATGAATAACCTAGACAAAAGCTATCAATCTCTTTTGCAAGATATTCTTGATAACGGGGTAGAAAAGAAAGACAGAACCGGTACTGGGACCATTTCAGTATTCGGTAGACAAATCCGTCATAAGATGAGCGATGGCTTCCCTCTGCTTACAACTAAACGCATAAAATTTAAGCTAATTGTAACTGAATTACTATGGTTTTTAAGAGGGGATACCAACATCAAATATCTTGTTGATAACAATTGTCATATTTGGGATGGAGATGCTTATAAGAACTATGATAAATTTTGCATTGACGTAAAGTGGATGGAGCCTGTAGAAAAAGAGCTGAATGGCGAAGTTTATAATATGGGAAGAAAATACACACAAGAAGCCTTCATCAACAAAATCAAAACAGATGATGAGTTTGCTAAGAAGTGGGGCGATTTAGGTCCAATCTATGGTAAGCAATGGAGAAGTTGGGGTACTGGTGAAACTATAACTGTCGGACATAATGGTTTACATACTTTATTAGGTGAAAAAGTTATAGACCAAATCCAAAACCTAATCAACGACCTTAAAACAAATCCAGACTCAAGAAGAATGATGGTTAATGCCTGGAATCCAGGTGAAATTGAACAAATGGTTCTTCCACCTTGCCATTATGGATTTCAAGTTTATACAAGAGAGTTGAGTCCAAAAGAAAGGATAGAATTAGCTGGAGGGAAAATACAAGAAAAATATCCAGCATTGATTGAACAATCATTAAGAGTTTGTGATGAAAGAAGCATTCCAACCAGGGCAATCTCACTGATGTGGAATCAACGTTCAGTAGATACATTCTTAGGTTTACCATTCAACATTGCAAGTTATGGATTGTTGCTTGAAATCATTGCAAAAGAAGTTAATATGGTTCCTGATGAATTGATTGGCAACTTAGGTGATGTGCATTTGTATAACAACCACATTGAGCAAGCTGAGTTACAATTAACTAGAGAGCCATTTGAGTTACCTAAACTAATTATAGAACACAGTAGTTTAAACCCAGTTGAGTTAGTTCATAAGCTAGAAAACTACCAATCACACCCAGCAATTAAAGCACCTTTATCCAATTGAGATGAAAAAGAAAATCCACGTTAACCAGCACAATATCAGATCCAATAAGACAAAGGGTACTGATTTGCCGGTGATCACAATAAAGCAGGGCAGAACTAACACTTACTGTAATGCTGTTGAGATTCTTGGTCCGAGCAAAATAACATACAGCGGAGCTGGTTGCGACACTAAAGCACTACTGGGATGTGGAGCTAGGGTTGTAATAGAAACAGAATCGGAAATTAAAATCATAGAATAAAATGCCAGACATTAAGGACCTAAGAAAAGAAGAAATGGAGGAGATCATAGATTTCTATTATTCGATTGAAGAATCCGGTCACATCTTCTATGGTGACAACACGGAGCTAGAAGGTCCATTCAAGAAGATAATGGAAGGCATAGAGGAGATAAGAGCAATTCAAAACAAATACTGGAGTTACTGATAATATAAACAATGAACGGAAAAAAAGAAGCGGGTACCTTCAATTATGTGAAGACCCATGAGGCTATTCGGAATATCGAATACCTGACAAAAAGATTTAAAAGAAATAGAATGTCCACAGAGAGGTACATCATGGAGGTTAATCAGAACCTAGCCAACATGACTACTCAGAGGAACTATATGGAGTATCTAAAGAACATCGGTCAATTAAATTAATTGGAGAACAGTAAGAAATATCCAGACAATGTGGTATGGAGCGAGGATAAAGGATTTTATCCAAGCAAGCTGGCCTACGGAAGCAACGTTGGTGCTCCTGCCATAATACCAGAGGATGTCTCTTCGTGGAAAAACGAGAAGATACTCAAAGCTAACTCTTATTACAAGAAAAAATTTGACGAGCTATTAGAAGAGTATAAAAAGTTACAGGAGGAGTTAGAGTGGAATAAAATAGTTTACTCATCGAATTATTCTTTCCAGCCTATTCCCGGGGAGAGATATAATCTATATCGATTAAAAAAGGGAGAGTAAAATAGATGGCTAAAGTTAAAAAAGGAAAACCAATAATAGATTTAGAATCTCTTAACTCAGATCAGAAGACAGCTTTTGAAGATTTAAGGTATTTTATCTGCGATGGTGGAGACGATAGTGTTTATGTGCTGAAGGGTTGGGCAGGAACAGGAAAGACCTACTGTGTGAGTGTGCTTGTCAGATATGTGCTCGAGGTAATACACCCAGCTCATAATTGGTATCGTATAGCGGTTACCGGGCCAACTAATAAATCAGTGAGGGTTATTAAGAAAACCAGTGGACTGAAAAATCCTAGGGTTTCGTTTCAGACCATTCATAAAATGCTTGGTCTAACCGAAAGGATAACCAAAGAAGGTGTACAGGAATTTGTTAACCAAGGAGATTTTCAGCCAAAGATTAAGACGGTAAAGCTACTTATCATTGACGAGGTTTCGATGTTGAATGATGATCTGTTTCAAGAGGTACTAAAATACCGAGACAGAATAAAAATTATCTGCATGGGAGATCCAGCACAGATTCCTCCAGTAGGAAGACCTGATTGTATTCCTTTTAGAGAAGAGCTGGCTGCAGGTTATAGAATTAAAACACTTAGTCTAAAACAGATCATGCGTCAGAAGAAAGATAATGCTATTATTGAATCATCTGTTGCTATTAGATCTGAGTTAGGCAGAGCTAAAAATCCGGTTGAACCCGTTACAAAGTTAAATGAAAAGGGTGAAGGAATAGAATTCCTTAATCTCAATATTCCTGAGATCAGAAAGGGATTCTCAGAAATACTGAGACGCTATTTTGTCACTGATGAATTCAAAAAAGATTCTGAGTACGCAAAGATTATTGCATGGAGAAATAAAACTGTTGCAACCATGAATGATGTTATTCGTAAAGTTATCTACGGAGACGAGGCATTAGGATCAAAGATATTGGTTGGGGAAAAACTAATAGCAAACAATCCAATCATACAAGGCGAGTCAATAGTTCTAAACACCAACGACGAATTCAGTGTGGGTAGTTTTGTTATAGATAGCGATGACCTCAGATATCATGTATCAGATCATCCTGATGCCGAGCCATTTCCAATAACACTAAAGTATTACGAAACTGTTGTTAGCTACCTTGATGACGAGGATGAAACAGTAAGAGTTAACATACAAATTCTACATGAGGACAGCGAGATGGATTTTAAAAAGCTGGCTAATATGCTAAAGCTTAGAGCTATAGAAAAGAAAGGCAAGGATAAAAGCTGGTTGGTGTACTACAGCTTTCTTAGAAAGTATGCTGATGTGAATTATGCTTATTGCACCAGCGCACATAAATCACAGGGGAGCACATATAATACGACATTCGTTCTCGAAGATGATATCGATATGAATTGGGATGTAGTTGAGAGAAATAGAATCAAGTACACAGCGTACACAAGAGCAAGTAGAAAGCTCTACGTACTTAGAAGATTTTAGAATCTACCCAAAGATCATCACACAGAAGAATAAAAAAATATAACAAATGGAAAAATTACAAAATTTCAGGTAGGCGATAAGGCCTATAAAACAAAGAGGTGTCAAATTAAATAAAAATTAATATTTTTGAGATATGAAAATAATAGCTTTCTTCATGGTTTGTATGGCTTTGGCCATCATCTGCATTGGAATAATTATACTGGGCGAGTGGATTAGCGTCAAACGGCCTAATTCAAGATTTGTCAAATGGTGGAATAGACATATAGCGACCCATGTTGACGATAGGTTCGATATTTAAGAAACATACCACACAATTTTAATATAATATACATGGGTAAATTTCAGGTTGGATTCAGAGACATAGATCCAGACACAGGATCTAATTATCAGGACATTTTAATAGCGCAGTGCGAGGGTGAAGAGATGGCCAAGTGGGTAAAGCATGCGGTAGAGAAGGACTGGCATAGCGAGGAAGGTCCACAGGATCCGAATAGAGAGTTCTATATTTTGGACTTCTCTATTAGTCTCTAGGATATATATAATAAAAAAAATTATGAAAAGAATAGAAAAAGTAACTTTTGCAATTATGACCTGTTTAGTCTTAGCATTATCAGTGGGCATTTTAACCTCATGTTCATCGAAACATCAAAAGTGTGCGGCTTACGATAAAGATGAGATCCATGAGTGCTGTGGAGAAAGTAAATAGTAAATTCTGGGTTAGATTTCCAAACGAGAGCTACTTTGAGAAAATTAATTTAGATCTCTCCGAATTCAAACCGGATCAGGAATTTGAAGATGAGACCTTTGGCTGGTATAAAGGAATCTACGTCTCTGTTAAAAATTAAATGTGAAAATCCTCTGAAACCAGAGGATTTTTTACGGAGATCTGATTTAGATTAGCGATATGAAACAACTTATGTTAATACGGGGTTTACCTGGAAGCGGTAAATCAACAGTAGCAAAACTATTTGATAAAGCCCTTCATTTTGAGGCTGACATGTATTTCTTGGATGCAGACGGTAACTATCATTTTGATGCCTCAAAAATTAAAAATGCACATAACTGGTGTCGTCATTCGGTAATGGATGCTATGAAAGAAGGTCACCCGATCGTTGTCGTGTCAAACACATTTACTCAGGAATGGGAAATGGAAGTATACTATCTTTTAGCTGAAGAACTTGGTTATCGTGTAACTTCCATGATTGTTGAAAATAGGCACGAAGGAAAAAATATACACGGATGTCCGGATGATAAAATAGAACAAATGAAAACCAGATTTGAGATTAGTCTATAATAACGTATGAAGATTTTATTTTTGGATCATGATGGCGTAATCTGCTTGGATAACAACTGGGGTTCAAGAGGGAAGAAGCAGGCTAAGTGGGGAGGCAGAAAACTATCTATGACGCTCAGAGAAATTCCTCTTGAGTACAGATTCGATAACTTCGATAAGAAGGCGATAGATGTTCTGAACGAGATCCTTGAGGCAACAGGAGCAGAGATAGTGGTTTCGTCCGATTGGAAAGCATGGGCTTCTATAGAGCAGATGGGCGAGTACTACGAGATGCAGGGCATAATCAAGAAACCAATTGCATACACTAAGAACCTAGGACAATGTAGCTTTCAGGACACAAAGTCTTTCATTTGGTCTGTAACATATGATCTAGAGCAATCTAGATACGTGGAGATCACTCAGTATCTAATGGACCACCCGGAGATCACCCATTGGGTGTCAGTTGATGATCTACACATGGGAAGACACGTAGAGAACAGCAAGTATGGTGCATTCGATAGAGACGACTGGGGACTTGAAAACTTTGTTTGGACGCCCAGACCAAGCGAGGGGATTAAACAATCTGGGGTTAAAGATAAGATACTTAAGTATCTTATTTAACTTCTTGGTTCCTACGGGAACTTTTTTTATTTTTACAGAGTTAATAAAAAGAAATGGAAAACAGATTTGAAATATCGCTTTGAATAAAAAAATAACTATGGAAAAAATCACATTGGACTCCACAGGGGGGAATCTTGTCTTAAACTCAAAACCAGTTGTTGAATTTAAGACAGCATTAGAAATTGCAGGACAAGGAGAATTACCAATTACAATAATTGCAGATTTTACAGATATTCCTGAGCATAAGCACGATATGTTTTTACAAGCATTCAAAAGGATGTATAAAATTAAATATTAAAACTAAATAACTATGGAAAACCAAAACAGTGTATGTTATGTAGGGGCTATTGGTGATATTATGCCAATACCAGGCGCGGACAATATAGAATTGGTATTAGTAAATGCATGGCAAGCTATCACTAAAAAAGGGGAATACCAAGTAGGTGATCTAGTTGTAATAGCAACCACAGATGCGGTTATACCTCAAGAATTATCGGACTCAATGAACGTGACTAACTACTTACGTAAAGGCCAACGTGTACGCACTGTTAAGCTAAGAGGGGTTTACTCAGAGTGTTTAATTATTCCCTTCAGATACATTCGTCAAGCAACACACTATGGTAATGCAATATGGAAAGAAGGCGATGACGCGATGGATACCCTAAAGATCTTCAAGTACGAACCACCCGTTGTTCAAGTACAGCTGGCATCCGGACGTAAGATCAGATACCAGAAGAATCCAAACTTCCACGTCTACCACAAGTTCCCAAACCTAAAGAATGTGCCCGATATGTTCGATGAAGAGGATCATGTACAGATCACCAGAAAAATGCACGGTACAAATGCTAGATACGGCATCGTGAAAAAGATAAAGCTTTCATTCTGGGACAGGTTTAAGAAGTTCTTCCGATTAGCAGACGAGTGGATCGAGTACGAATATGTATATGGATCTCACAACGTGGAGAAGGGATCTGACTCTCAGGGATTTTATGATACTGAGGTCTGGATGAAAGTGTCTGATAAATTTGAACTTAAAGAAAAATTATGGCACATATTCAAGGTCGCTAAATCAACTGGGGCTTACCAGGTAGACAACGGGATAGTCATCTATGGTGAGATCTTCGGTCCAGGCATCCAGAAGAACTATAACTATGGACTTGAAGAAATTGAATTCGAGGTGTTTGACATTACTATGAATGGTGAATACCTAGAG